>TARA_R110002050_G_scaffold16719_1_pt1 | contig 197913 bp, 169 predicted proteins | sample TARA_R110002050 | Tara Oceans TARA_R110002050 (sample SAMEA4396988) | marine metagenome | biome: Polar Biome; feature: [DCM] deep chlorophyll maximum layer (ENVO:01000326); material: water (ENVO:00002006), including particulate matter (ENVO:01000060) such as... | depth 25 m
GAGGAAATGTCACTTTTAGCAACTATAGTAAAACCTATAGATTGTACCATAACACCAGATGGTGAAATTACGGTTAATGTTAATGGTGGGTCGACAAATTTAGAATTTGAAGTAACTTTCCCTGATGGCACTACCACTCAAACAAATACTGATGGGGTTTTTACAGGCTTATCACAACCTGGAACCTATGATTTTGAAGTTAGTGACCTAGAAACAGGTACTCCTGTTTGTATTAAAACCATAACAGAAGTTTTAGACGCTCCTTCGCCCGTTACTTTCGCAGCAATCCAAACCACAACAGATGTTTCCTGTAATGGTGGTGCTGATGGTAAAATAACGGTTGTTTTAGCGCCAAGTTCATTTGGAATCAATGACAATCCTATTTATAGCTATACCCTTTATGATGCTGCAGGAACCACAATAATTGTGGGTCCTCAAACAGATGCTACATTCTCAGGATTAGCAGCGGGAACCTATACCATAGAAGCCATTTCAAGTAGAGCTTGTTCAAACCGTACGACTGCTGAAGTTGAAGAACCAACAGTATTAGATATTGATGCGATTTTCACTGCATATACATGTGCGCCTAACAATACCGTAAATACATCAACCATAACTGTTTCTATAAACGATGCTGGATTACCTCCTGCACCATCAGGAACAGCACCATATCTTTATAGTATTGATGGTGTAAATTATCAAACAGCTAATACCTTTAAAGTTGTTGATAACGGTACAGACCAAAACATAACTATTCATGTAAAAGATGGTAAAAGTTGTCCTGCAACAACATCGTTGACAATACCAACTCTAAATACATTTACAGCAACTGTAGCTATTCTTGACCCTATAGATTGTGTAAATGGACGCGAAGAGGTAATTATAAGTGTAACTGAAGCTGTAACGGCCTCAGGAGATGTCTATAGTTTTGAACTATTGCCAATACCAAATGCTAATGGAATAGAAACCTCAAGTACAGCTACTACAGCTACGTTTGATTTAACCGCTGTTGGAAACTATACCTTCCGTGTAACAAATACAACAACAGGTTGCTATGTAGATACCGCTACTTATATAATAGCGCCTTACGACACCATAGATGTTCAAGCAATTGCTACAGCTCCTGTTATTTGTTTTGGGGGTACTGAAGGAACTTTAGAAATAAATGTTACTGGTTATTCTGGTCCTTACGCTTATACGGTATATAATGCCAATGGAACTGCTACCGCAGTAACAGGTGTTGGAAACACCTCAACCAATCCATTATCAATTACTGGATTAGTAGGTGGAAACTATTATGTACGTGTATCAGAAACGGCTTATCCTTCATGTTCAGAAGATTCTAATACTGTTACAATCGTTTCTCCTGATAGACCATTAACTGCACTAGTTAATAAAATAGCAGATGTTACTTGTACAAATGATAAAGGTGAAATTTTAGTTGACCCAAGTGGCGGTTATGCACCCTATGATATTCAATTGACGAATACCACAACTGGTCAAGTATTTACTGAAAATGATATTTTAAGCAACGTCTTTTATAATTTATCTGCAGCGACATACAATGTTATTATTACCGATAATTCTAGTTGTCAAATAACAGCTACTGAAGTATTAATTGCACCATTACCAATTAGCGCTGGTATTACAGCAAGCACCACAACGTTGATATGTTTTGGAGATACAGATGCTTCAGTAACAGCTACGGGTGCAATAGGTGGACAAAACAGTTTCCAATATCAATTAAATTATTATGATGTTTCTGGATCTGTAATCACCTATACGAGTGGAGATCAAGCGAGTCCAATATTTAATAATCTAGGTGCTGGTATCTACAGTATAACCGTATCTGATGGTTGGGATTGTGATTTCGAAACTGTACAAGTAGAAATTTTAGAGCCTACAGATGTTTCTGCTTCTCTTGTTCAGGTAAGTGCGTTGACTTGTACTACTGCTGCAACCATGCGTTTAACAGCAACTGGGGGAACTGCACCTTATCAATTCAGCACAGATAATATTACATTCAATCCAATGTCTGGTGGTAATACTCATAACTTTACAGTAAGCGATGGTATCTACCAATACTATGTTATTGATAATTTTGGTTGTAAAGCCTTAATCTCTAATCAAGTATCAATTGATGCCATTCCAACATTAATAATAAATATAGACCCAACTGCAGCTGTTATCAATTGTAACGGAGAAAATACTGCGACTATTAGAACTAAAGCCGAAGGAGGTTTAGGCAATTATCAATACGAATTGTTAGATAGCCCAACTAGTACGACGCCTCTTCAAGGGCCAAGCTCAAGTGGAGTATTTGCTAATTTATTTGCTGGGGACTATTACGTAAAAGTAACTAGTGGTGATTGTGAAGAAACAACAGCAGTTATCACAATAGTAGAGCCAACTCCTTTAGTCTATACTGATGATTATTCTGCTATGATTTGTGCTGGTGAAGAAACTGGTTATATAAATGTGCAACTATCCGGAGGTTCTGGAGAATTCCAATACGCCATTTCTCCAAACCTTGCTCAGTTTGATGACATCAACGAATTTACAAATTTAGCTCCTGGTACTTATACGGTAATAGCACAAGATAAAAATGGTTGTTTTGTTCGTACAGATTATACCATAACCGCTGCTGATGAAATTGTTATTGATGCTACTCCAAATGGTGAAACATGTTTAGGAAGTGGTGATGGTACAATAGATCTTACAATTACTGGTGGTGTTGCCCCATATAGCACTAGTTTGGACAATACCAATTACGTAGCTGATTTATTATCTTATACTGATCTAGCTTCTGGCACGCATACCGTTTTTGTTATTGATGATTTAGGATGTGAAACAAGTATTCAAGTCATTGTTCCTGAAGGTGTAAATATAAAAGCAACTGTTGAACCTATTTATGAGTGTACTGGTAATGTTTCTGATAACTATTTATTGGTTACTCTTGATGACCCTTCAGTCGCTGGAGCTGCTTTGTATCAATTAGATGATGAAAACTCAGCTGATGTTAGATTAGAACCTAGTTTCACGAATATTTCTGTTGGAGATCATACATTAATCATTTCATTAAATGGTTGTGTTGAAATAATTCCATTTACTATAGAAAACTTTGATCCATTGATGCTTACTTTAGAAAATAATAATATCAATGAGATCACTGCTGTTGCAACCGGTGGAGATGGTAACTATACATTCTATTTTGATGATTTTAATAATGCCGATGACAATACCAGATATATTAACAAATCTGGCACGTACACTGTTAGAGTTGTAGACGGTAATGGCTGTGAGTCTATCGCTATGATTGAAATGGAATTTATTGATATTGAAATTTCTAATTTCTTTACTCCAAATGGTGACAATGAAAATGATACATGGAAACCTACAAATCTTGAAGGATTCCCGAATATACTAATCATCATTTTTGACCGTTATGGTAGAGAGGTTTATCGCTTACGTCAAAATGATAAAGGATGGGATGGATTATATAATGATTCTGAACTGCCAACTGGAGATTATTGGTATGTAATTAAACTCAAAGGTGAAAATGATGATAGAGAGTTTGTTGGTCACTTTACCCTATATAGATAAATAAAAATAACCTACTATTCAATGAAAAAGCTACTAATCACCGTGCTCGTACTTTTGTGTTCCCAAATCACAAAAGCGCAGGAGTTGAACTCACCTCAGCTCTCACAGTATTTAGCAGATAATCCTTTTGTATTATCGCCAACTTATGCTGGTATTGGTGATCATGTTAAGGTACGTGTAAACGGACTTACACAATGGGTGGGTATAAAAGATGCTCCTGATACACAATCATTAGCAGCAGATTTTAGAATGGGTAACAGGTCTGGATTAGGGTTATTCTTATACAATGATAAAAATGGCTATACCAAACAACAAGGTGCACGTCTATCATTTGCGCATCATTTAACTTTAGATCGTTATGATGATGAATTTATATCTTTTGGTATTTCTTATAATTTCAATCAATTCAGAATTGATATTCAAGAATTTATTGATTCTGGTGGTGATCCTGGAGTAACGGATGATCGGTCCACAACAAATCATAATTTTGATGTAGGCCTGCTCTATAGAAAAGATAAATTTTATTTAAGTGTAAATGCATCCAATTTATTGGATAAAGATTTAACGAGATTCAATGTAAACTTCGAACCAAATAGATTAAGAAATTATTATTTGTATGCAGGATATCGGTATAAGAAAAAGAAATCTAGCGATGTTGAAATAGAGCCTTCAATTTTATATAAGCTTTTTGAAAGTGATGGTAGATCAGAAACAGATATAAACGTTAAAGCTCGTTTATATGATTTTGAAGATTATTATTATTTCGGTGTATCATATCGATTCTTAAACGACCAAATTGGTAGACCTTTATATATTGCCCCACTTGTAGGCCTCAAAAAAAATAATTTATATTTTGGGTATTCCTACCAGATAATAATGAATGAAATATTAGGATATAGTACTGGAACACATGTAGTCACTTTAGGTGTTGATTTATTCCAAGGTTTAAGTAATTGTAGATGTACATATTAAGAGAAATACAACTATCTAATTTGTATTCTTTTAATTGCTTCATTTAAATTTGCACAAATTAACTAAACATGGGGAAGATTACAGTTAGCAATATTAAGGTTTATGCCTATCATGGTTGTTTAAAAGAAGAAAGTATAATTGGGAGTGATTATCGTGTTGATATTGAAGTTTTAGCAGACCTATCAAAAGCTGCTATATCAGATGATTTAAATGATACTGTTGATTATGTTCTAATCAACCATATTGTAAAAGAAGAAATGATAATAAAAGCAAAACTTTTAGAACATGTAGCGAAACGTATTCTAGATCGAATTTTTAAAGAATGTGTAACAATAACAAGTGCTGGAGTAACCGTTTCAAAAATAAACCCGCCTATTAATGGTGATGTTGAAATGGTTTCAATTAACTTACAATTAACTCGTTAAATAGCGTAGGTAAAATTAATATCATCTTTGTGTCCATAAATGGCATTGTGGTCGAATCGGATAGACGTGGTTCCGCAAGAACTTTGATAGTGGATCGAATGCACTAGATGGCTCTAAAAAAAGCTCTTCTTTTTTCTATAAAAAAATTGCAGACTAATAATTTTTCGTAAATTTGCAACCTGAAATTGGCATTGTGGCCGAGTGGCTAGGCAGAGCTCTGCAAAAGCTTGTACAGCGGTTCGAATCCGCTCGATGCCTCTAAAAAAATCCCCTCCAGTAAAAACAGAGGGGATTTTATTTTTTATAAAAAGATTTTCTCCAATAAATTAAATGCACCACACCTTCAATACTAAAACAATTTTAACTTCATGTTTATTCTCTGATGAGCTCAATTCCCTCTTGAATATTAAGTTTATCTTTTGGTAAGAACCCTTTAGTTATTAAGACTAAACCACAAATAATTAAAATAATTCCTAAAATCTTTTTTACTAAAAAAATACGTTTTGGAGTCAATTTTTTTCTTAACTGTTTGGCTAATAATATTTTAAAAATATCAGTGATAAAATAAGCGGAAATCATTGTTCCAAAAAATACAATAATTCTTTCTCCATTATTATCCAAACTAGGGCCAACAATAATAATTACCCCGAGCCAAAAAACTAGAACCCCTATGTTTATAAAATTCAGTAAAAAACCTTTAATAAAAAGACTAAAATAATCTCCACTAGTAACCTTCACATCTTCATCTCGCAATTTTACTTGCTTTTTTTTGAACGTCACTATTCCATAAACTAGTAGAATGACACCTCCAAAAACATAAAGACCTGGTTGGTTACTTAAATTTTCAAGTAATTGAAAACTACTAAAATAAGCTGCAATAATAAATACGATGTCTGCAAGTACAACGCCCAAATCAAAAAACAAAGCTGCTCTAAAACCTTTAGTAGCACTAGTTTCTAGAAGCACAAAAAAAACAGGCCCAATCATAAAGCTTAAAAAAAAGCCTAATGGTATTGCTGCCTGTATATCTTCTAACATAATTGCTTATTCCTTATTCTTTTACATTCTTTTGATGGTGCCTCCAAAAACAGTCTTTTCATCCATTTTTTTCGGATTACCATAAACTAATACTTCTCCACCAGCTTTTACACTTGCTTTTACATAATTTATAGCATAGATTTCTGCTCTAGAACCAGCATTTACATTTACTGTCGTAAAATTTGTTTTAAAACCTTTTCCTTGATAAATACCTCCTGTATTAATCATAATATCTTGATTATCTGAAAAACCGGTAGTTGTTATTATTCCTCCTGTTACCGTTTTTATTAATAATTGCTCCACTTGAGTATTGATAATCAATTCACCACCTTCTTGAGCTTTCAACTCTAGGAGATTTTGTTTGATCACCTCTTTACTGGTAATTTTAGCATCTTCATTCACATCAATTGTTACCAATTCATCGGTATAATAAACATCAATAAAGGTTCTATAACCGCTAAAAAGTTTACCTATTTCCATTCTTAATTTTAATACGCCTTCGATATTAATAATAGCTACTTTATTTGTATTCACACCGGTTATTACAGCTTTATTAACATCAGATTTAATTAAATTGATTGATAAACCATCATAAGCTTTAATCGTGGTGAATTTTTCTAGATTTTGTATAATTTTCTCACTCTGTCCTCGTACCGATAAAAAGGTACATACGGAGATAAAAAGTATAAAAAATTGTTTCATTTTTTTGTTTTTAGGTAATTATAATCATTACTAAACAAATTCTATTCCAAAATACAAAACTGATCTATTCGGCCTTCCCTATAAGTGTAAAATCTAAATGTCTTTTTACTAGATCTGTATTTTTAACCATCACAATAACTTCATCTCCTAGCTGATATACTTTTTTGGTTTTTTCACCAATAATAGCATATTGCTTTTCATCAAAGTTATAATAATCTCCTTTTATATCACTAATACGAACCATACCTTCGCACTTGTTTTCTATAATTTCCACATAAATGCCCCATTCGGTAACTCCAGAAATCACACCAATAAATTCTTTATCTTGATGATCTTGCATGAATTTAATCTGCATATACTTTATAGAATCTCGTTCTGCATTTGCAGCTAATGATTCCATATCAGAAGAATGTTTACATTTTTCTTCATAAATATCAGCTTTTGCTGTAGCTCCACCATCTAAATAATGTTGTAATAACCGGTGTACCATAACATCAGGATATCTTCGTATTGGCGACGTAAAATGCGTATAATAATCAAAAGCAAGTCCATAATGTCCAATATTATCGGTCGTATAGATTGCTTTACTCATACTTCTTATAGCTAAAGTATCAACCATATTCTGTTCACCTTTACCTTTTACATCCTCGAGAAGTTGATTTAAAGAAGCACTTATAGATTTTTTATCTTTAAAATCTAGCTTATGACCAAAACGAGAAATAATTCCGTTTAAAGCCATTAATTTTTCTTCATTAGGCTCATCATGTATTCTATAAACAAATGTTTTTATAGGTTTTTGTTTTCCAATAAATTCTGCCACCTTTCTATTCGCTAAAAGCATAAACTCTTCAATGAGCTTATTAGCATCTTTTGATTCTTTAAAATAAACACTTTCGGGCTCTCCTTCTTGAGTTAAATTAAAACGAACTTCTACTTTATCAAATGAAATAGCTCCAGCATTCATTCTACGAGAACGCATAATTTTAGCTAATTCATCTAATTTTAAAGTTGCCTCAACCACATCATCAGCTACTGCATACTTAGCTCCTCTAATTGAAACATCATCTGGTATCGTATTTTCTCTATTTTCAATAATATGTTGCGCTTCTTCATAAGAAAAGCGTTCATTAGAATTGATAACCGTACGACCAAACCATTCGTTAATAACATGTGCTCTTTTATCTACTTCAAATATGGCAGAAAACGTATATTTTTCCTCATGCGGTCTAAGAGAACATGCATTATTAGATAAAACTTCTGGTAACATAGGTACCACTCTATCTACTAAATAAACAGATGTGGCTCTTTCATAAGCTTCATCATCCATTACGGTATCAGGAGTTAAATAATGAGATACATCAGCAATATGAATTCCTATTTCATAATTCCCATTTTCTAAAACAATAAATGATAAAGCATCATCAAAATCTTTTGCATCTCTAGGATCAATTGTAAAAGTAAGCGTATCTCGCATATCTCTACGCTTAGCTATTTCTTCTATCTTTATATCGGTATCTAACGCATTAGCAAATTGTTCAACTTCTACAGGGAATTCATAAGGAAGGCCGTATTCAGCTAAAATAGAATGTATTTCTGTATTATGTTCCCCTGGTTTTCCTAAAACCTGAGTAATTCTTCCAAAAGGAGAATCTGTTTTATCTGGCCATTCATTAAACTCTACAACAACTTTATCACCATCAGTAGCATTTCCTAAATTTTCTTTAGATATAAAAAAATCGGTATACATTCTAAAATCTGAAATACGAACAAATGCAAATGTCTTTTGCATATCTACGATCCCCACAAAAGAGGTTTTATAACGTTCTAAAACCTTAGTAATTTCTCCCTCTAATTTTTTACCTTTTCTTCTAGGATAAATGTATACTTCGACAGTATCTTTATGAAAAGCCTTGTTTAGTTTATTGAAAGGGATAAAAACATCATCATCCAAACCTTCAATAACAATATAAGCATTACCTCTTCCAGTAACATCTACTTTACCGGTATGGTATGTTCTTGTAGAAATAATGGCTTTGTATTTTCCAGGAGTATCTTCAACAATTCTACGTTTCTCCTTTAATTGTACTAATTTTTTAATAAGATCATTACGATCATTAGCATTTTCTATCTTTAGCCTTTCAGCTATTTCTTTGTAATTAAAGCTTTTATTTGGTTCTTTTTCAAGTATCGTAAAAATACCTCTGGTAATTTCATTCTTTTTTTGACTTGAAGATCTTTTATTTTTCTTCGACATTAATTTTTTAAATTTTTGGAAAATTACGAATTATAATCCATTGCTTACACTAAGACAGTGTAAACTGACAATTTTTAATTATTCCTGATACTTATAAACAAGTATATTATTTATATTTTTTCTTTTTTTTAAATTAAATTATAAATGGTGATTATGATAGCATGTTAATAGCAGTTATAAAATTTATGCAATAAACTTGCTTTAAACCATAAAAAGAAATTATTGACAATTTATACAATACGCTGTTATTTTAAAATCAGTTATTTAAATAGGTTGTTAACTATTCTTAATAACAGAAGTGAACATAAATTTTTTAATAAGTAAATGTAAATTTATTGTTAACTACTTCACATAAGATATTTATATCTTACTCGTATTCTTTTAGAAGTTTTAAGGGGAATTACCAACTAGTTTTGTAAAGCAATTTTTAATTAAATAATAAAAATTTACTAGTTAGTTTTTTTAATCATGTTATTAACAATATGATTTTAATACTAAAGTGCTAAGTAACAGTATATATTCAATTTGTTTAAATAAATGTTGTTAATAACCTAAAATCTGTGGTGAAACCATAGGTATTTGTACCTTTACGTTATACTAAATACTATATATTATGAAAATTGCAATAGGTAATGATCATGCAGGAACAGAATATAAACTTGCTGTTGTTGGTTTGTTAAAATCCATGAATATTGATGTTGAAAATTATGGTACTGATGGAACGGATAGCGTTGATTATCCAGATTTTATTCATCCAGTAGCTACCGCTGTTGAAAACAATAAAGTAGATTTAGGTATTATTATTTGTGGTAGTGGTAACGGTGCTTCAATGACTGCGAATAAGCATCAGGGTATACGTTGCGCTTTATGTTGGACAAAAGAAATAGTTGCATTAGCTAGAGAACATAATGATGCGAATATATTAAGTCTTCCAGCACGATTTATTTCTCTTCCACAAGCATTAGAAATGGTAAAAACTTTTTTAGATACCCAATTTGAAGGTGGTAGACATGAAAGAAGAATTGAAAAAATACCTTGTAATTAATTTTATAAATGGCACACAACCATTCACATGGTCATCATCACAATCATCCTGATTTAAAAGGTAGAAACCTTGTTATATCTATTCTACTAAATATAGTAATAACGGTTGCTCAAGTAATTGGTGGATTAATATCAGGTAGTTTATCTCTATTATCGGATGCCTTACATAATTTTAGTGATGTTCTATCGCTAATTGTAAGTTACATTGCTACAATTTTAGCCAGAAAAAAAGCTTCTTCAAATAAAACATTTGGTTATAAACGCGCTGAAATTATTGCTGCCTTTGTAAATGCTGCTTCTTTAATTATTGTTGCCGTTATTTTAATAAAAGAAGCTGTAGAACGATTTATACATCCACAGGAAATAGAATCTGATTTAGTTATTTGGTTATCACTACTGGGTATAGTGGCAAATGGTTTTAGTGTGTTATTACTAAAAAAAGATGCGGATTCAAATATGAATATGAAATCTGCATATTTACATTTATTTACTGATATGCTTGCTTCTGTTGCTGTTTTAATAGGTGGTTTGTTAATGAAGTTTTATCAATTGTATTGGGTAGATGCTTTTTTAACACTAGCTATAGCCTTGTATTTAATTTATATGGGTTTTGATCTTTTAAAAGATTCTACTCGGGTATTAATGCTTTTTACACCACATACGATTGAGATCGATAAGATTGTTCAAGCAATTACTAAAATTGATAAGATTAATAATGTTCATCACGTTCATATTTGGCAATTAAATGAAGATGAAGTGCATTTAGAAGCGCACATAGATTTTGATGAAGACATTAAATTATCGGAATTTGATATCATTTTAGAACAAATTGAAGAAGAGGTTTTTCATAACCACGGAATAAACCATGTGAATATTCAACCTGAATTCGGAAAATGCGATAGTAAACAAATAATAGTGCAAGACTAATGTTACAAATAGAAGTAAAAACCTTTCAGGAACTAAATACGGAATTATTATACAATATTCTTCAGCTGCGCAGCGAAGTGTTTGTTGTGGAGCAAGATTGTGTGTATCAAGATCTTGATGGTAAAGATCAAAAGGCAATACATGTTATTGGTTATAAAGATGATAAAGTTGTAGCCTACACCCGTATTTTTAAACCAGGCGATTATTTTAAAGAATCTAGTATTGGTAGAGTAGTCGTGAGCCCCTTAACAAGAAAAGATGGTTATGGTGCAGAAATAATGAAAGCTTCTATAAAAGCGGTTCAAGAAAACTATAACGAAACGATTATACATATATCCGCACAGAAGTACCTTTTAAAATTTTATAATTCATTAGGTTTTATACAAGAAGGAGAGGAATATTTAGAAGACGGAATTCCACATGTTGCTATGTTAAGAAGTTAAAATGGGTATACATTTTGATTCAATTAATAGATGAAGAACAAACACACAGTTATTTACAAATCCAGAACAATTTGAGTTATTAAGTATGGATTATATTGAAATGATTAATCTAGATTAATCGTTACCAATTTTAAACAGATGAAAAATAATAATAGTATTAGGCTTATTATTAGTTTTTCAATTTGGATTTTCACAATCTGCAGAATGTGCTGATGGCGGACATTTTGAACGCGGAAGCCTAAGAGACCGTGGTGAAATAAAAATTACACATTTATCTGAATTGGGTGCAAAGAAGAAAAAGGTTATTTATACACCATGTTCCCAAGAATTACCATTTATGCAGGCTATGTTTTTAAAGAAGTGGCCTATTGTAATTCTAATGATGTAGACCCATATCAAGGAAGTCTACAATTTATCTATTGCATGCCAGATACGTGTCAAGAAATAACTATTACAATCTATGATTTTAAGAACCCGTATTTTCATACTAATTCAGGTAAAGTTCAAAAAGACGTAAATTTAATGGTTTTCGATCCCTTACCAGTTAATGCTGTAATGGGCATACATATTGCAAATCAAATTAAAAAATTTGACCAAGAGATGGTAGCTTCACCCAGATTTGGTTCCATGGGAGGTGAATTTCCTCAGGTTACTTATATGGCCTATCATCATCAAAGGTATTTTATACAGATTGATATTGATGATAAAAACAAACGTTTTACAGAACCGATTCATGTAGAAAATTTTGTAAAGGGTTATGTAAAGCTAATCAAGATAGAATAAGCTCATAATTAGGCCCAAAAAAGACACCATTTAGGTGCCTTTTTTAGGCTAAAGTTTAATAGGTTCTTTGTTGGTAAGGTTAATATCTTCTAACATAGTATCTGTAAACTTATAATGCCCTTTAGTGGTAATTATTCTAAACCTATTGGAATGCATCCTACTAATGGTATCTAAGAACAACCACTTAGATTTTAATAATCTCGGATTTTTTGATTTTAAACTGATATCAAAAAAGTATTTCTTTCCATTTTTTATAGCTACAATATCTGGTGTAATTTTAGAATTACTGCTTTTACTCAAGTATGATTTAGGTTTTTCATAATCTTCTAAATCTGCTTTTATTTGCTCAAATCCAGTAGCCTCCAAGTGGTTAACCGATTTTTCTATGAACTTACTATTTTCTGTTTTTTCTGTTGCTGTCATAGCAATGAATATAAGTATTTTTAACGTAAAAAGCAAACAAAATACCTGATTAGCAGTATTTTATGGTTTATAAATTGATGTAAATAAGTTTATTATGGACATATCTGACCTTTATTTTTAATTAAATTATAGCAACTAAACACATTAAAATTTATACTTTTCATCAATATTAAAAATGTACTTGATATGAAATTTGGAGTCGTCGCTTTTTTAGGAAGCTTTTTTATACTTACTACCATTGTAGGATGTAAAGAAGAAATCAGAATAAAAAATCCATTACTAGATGAAATAGAGACTATAAAAACCCAATTTGCTCCGGATAAAAGAGTAGCTGTGTTTGATGTGGAGGCCATAGGCAATGGTGATGTTTTTCTTTTAAAAGGAGAAAGCAATCTACCTGAAGCTGTAGCAGCTTTAAAAGAAAAACTTAGTGCTTATAATGTGGCATTTGTTGATAGTATTCAACTATTACCTGCTGCTGCTTTGGAAGGAAAAATTGCAGGTCTGGTAACTATATCAGTGGCCAATTTACGGAGTAATCCTAAACATTCAGCAGAATTGGCCACACAAGCAACGTTGGGAACTCCAGTAAAAATATATAAACAAGAAGGCAGCTGGTCACTTATTCAAACACCTGATTTGTATTTGTCTTGGGTAGATGACGGAGGAATTGTTTCTATAACGCCAGCAGAATTAAACATGTGGAAATCGGTGCCTAAAATAATTTTTACCCAAATAACAGGAAGCGCCTACTCTGAGCCTAATATAAAATCACAAGTGGTTTCTGATTTAGTGGCTGGAGGTATTTTAGAGCTCTTAGATGAACAAAATAATTTTTACAAGGTGAAATATCCCGATCACCGAATTGCATTTGTTCGCAAGGCCGAAGCTGAAGTATACAGTGATTGGCTAGCGAAAACAAACCCAAGCGAAGAAAATTTAGTAGCTACCTCAAAAAAATTAATGGGTTTACCTTATTTATGGGGTGGAACCTCACCAAAAGGAGTGGACTGTAGTGGGTTTACCAAGACCATTTATTTTTTGAATGGAATGATTATTCCTAGAGACGCTTCGCAACAAGTACGAACAGGCGAAGAAATAGATCAGAATAAAAACTTTGAGAAGCTTGTTCCTGGCGATTTATTATTCTTTGGAAGACAAGCCACAGATTCCACCACAGAAAAAGTAGTTCATGTAGGTATGTGGATCGGAAATAACGAATTTATACATTCTTCAGGTCAAGTTAAAATTAGTAGTATTGATCAAGATGCTCCTAATTTTGATGCCCATAATTTAAATAGATACCTACGATCAAATAGACTTTTAAACAAGACTACAAATGGGTTGTTGAACTTAACAAAAACACCTGTATTTAATGATTGAAAACTAAATCATTTCGCATATATGCCCCTGTCAAGTATGGAAGTTCAAGGTTAATGAGATTTTTGGTGAATTATATTCTTTATTCAGAACAACTGCAGTTCTTTTTTCACAAAATTAGTTTTTGGGGCTTCACAAACAGGACAAGTATAATTGTCTGGAATAGCTTCAAAAAGAGTACCAACGGCCACTTCTGATTTTGTATCGCCATACACTTCATCATAAACAGTATAACAAGATATGCATTGATGTACGGCTCTTACTGACTGGTCTTTTGCTTTTTTTGGTTCCTCTTTCTTAATTTCAACATGGCCCAATTGCTTAAAATAATTTTTACTGAGTTCCATTAACAAGCCCGGAAGCTCTATTTTATCTACATCGTGAGCATACGCTTGGTAGCTATTAGTGTTTGGGTCAAAATTTTTAAAATGAAGTACATTATAGGTAGGGCGTATGGCAAAGTCTTTTACAATAGTTGGAGGGGTATTCTTTTCAATAATAACGGATGCAAAATGCGACCTTTTACCAGAATCATTACTCAGCCCAAAAGTGAGTCCGTACGTGCTAATATCATTTTGATCAAAGCTCAACACCAGAAATTTCTTTAACTCTAAAGCGTCTACATCATCTACGGGTAAGTGCCAATTCATTTCTAACTGTGAGTGGCGAATGTTAATTCCCCATTGTCCTAAAAACTTTTCTAAATCTGGCCTACTTTGACTTTTAATTCCTTTTACAATAAATGATTTCCAAGGGGTAATACAAATTTTACCCACCCCGTTATCCAAGCAAAAACCACAAAACTCTTTTAAAAAACTTAAGTCATACCTATTATTTCTCCAATACAAGCCCAGCCAATATTGGTCTAATCCCATACGGTTCATACCCTCATAATAAGGGAATGTAAGGTAAGGTACCTCAAGCTCTTTTTCCATAGTTTTATTATTGGTATCTAGGTTTTTGTTTAATACAAAAAAGAGTTCATCCACATCTTGAATATCTTCATAAATGGCCTCAATTGCTTTTGAAATATTATTAATATCCCAACTATATACCAATACCGGATAAAAGGCGGCAGTTTTCCAATGAGGAAGTTTTACATTTAAATACCAATAATCTTCACTCTCTGACGCAATAAAATTCAGGTTTCCACTAAAAATTGGTACTAGGCGCTGCTTTGAATCGGTAATATTGATTTTCAACTTTGGTAAATAATCAAAGCCTTCTAAAATGTATAAATAGGTTGAGCCTTTCAACCAATAGGTCATTTCAAAAATATCAGCACAAACATATGAGGATACTATATTCTGATAAGAGCGCTCACTGAGAATATCCGTGTTGAATTTTGAAATGCTCTCCAGTTGCTCTTCTTTAGCATTTTGCAAGGGGAAAAGTAAATCTTGACGCGAACCAAAATAAACTTCTGTAAGTCCTGCTGACTCAAGCATTGTAATTACATCTTTTAATTCTCCAGGAGATGTAACACCTCCTTTAAGTAGTATTCTATGTAAATCGTCGTTCATAATTGTGCTATTAATTGGTTAGCTGAAGTTGGTTTTTTAATATTTCTTTAATTTCTGGTTTGCAACTACCACAACCTAATCCTGCGCCAGTTTCTGAACATAATTTGGTAAAATCTGAACAGCCTCCTCTTATGGCATCTACAACATTCCCTTCTCCAACTTGACTACAGGAACAGACCAGTTTACCTTTCATTGGTACCGAAGTTGAAGCTCCACGCAACAGTTCATTTCTTTTTTCAGAAAGCTCTATTTCTTCTTCAATTAGTCTTTTAAACTCTGCAAATTCGTTTTTATCACCCATTAAAATAGCGCCTTTTAAGGTATCATCTTTTACAATACATTTTTTGTAAAAACGCTTACTTACATCCATTAAAATTATTTCTTCATAACTAGCATCTCCTGGAGGAGAATTAACCATTCCGATGCTGCATAAATCCAAATTTTCGAACTTTAAAATGTTCATTAAAACAGAGCCATTATAAATGCTGCTAAAATCTCCCAGAATATAATTTGCAGCGATATCTGCTTGCTGCTCTGCAGCTGAAGTAATTCCGAATAGTGAATTATTGAATTCTGCGATTTCACCTAAAGCAAAAATAGATGGGTTGCTCGTTTGTAAATACGAGTTAACGATGACTCCTCGTCTTGTTTCTAGTTTTGTTTGCTTTGCAAGCTCAATATTTGGTCGTGTTCCAATAGCATATACAATTGCATTGCATTTAATAGTACGTCCCGTTTTTAGGTTAACTAATATGCTATGACTACGCTCTTTTTCTTCGAAAACAGTACTAACCTCATTATCAAAATAAAGGTTGATACCACGCTCTAAAACATCTTGTGCTAATAAGCGACTGGCAACATTATCTAACTGTCGCTCCATTAATCGTGGTGCGCGCTGAATAATACTAATGTTCACATTGATTTTCTTTAATGCAGCAGCAAGTTCTAATCCTAACAAACCACCCCCAACAATAACCACGTGCTGTTCATCATTAGGAAGCCCGGTTTCTTGCAAATATTTCTTTAATTTATCGGCATCACCACGCTCACGCATGGTAAAGCGACCCGGCAGCTTTATCTGAATATCACTAGGCACAAAGGCTCGACTACCCGTTGCCATTACTAATAAATCAAAAGAATGTATAACGCCATTAGAATCGGTTACTGTTTTAGCGCTATCATCTATTTGTGTAATGCCAATGCCAGAATGTAATGACACATCTAGTCTTTGGAGTTCTCCTTTTTTAAGTTTTTCTAGTGCTTCCCATGAAAGTTCATTGCTAACATATTCTGGTAATAATACTCGATTATAAAAGGGGTCTTTTTCTTTTGAGAATACATGTAACTCATCTATTTCATTCTTTTCACGAAATGATTGTATGAAACGGTATGCAGCGGCACCAGCGCCCACAATTACTATCTTTTGCTTAGGCTTCACATATTTTTCGACCTGTACGGCACAGTATTTAAAGTCAGGTTCTTTTGAAATAGGATCCACCAAATCGTTGGTTAAATTATTAACTCTCCCAAAATCATTATTCAATACCTTACCCCAATGCATGGGTAAAAAAACCACTTGTTCCCGAATATCATAATTGATGGTTACTTTTACTTGTACTTGTCCTCTTCTACTTTTTATAACCGCAACATCTCCTTCTTTTAATCTTCTGAGGTAGGCATCTACCTTATTCATTTCTAAATAAGGGTCAGGAATATGTGTTAAAAGTCGTTTTACTTTTCCTGTTTTGGTGCGCGTATGCCATTGATCACGAACTCTACCCGTATTTAAAACTAATGGATACTCGGTATTCGTTTCTTCAGACTTATTGTACAACTCCTTTGGAGCATTAAAATGCGCTTTTGTATCTGGCGTATTGAACACAAAATCATTGAAAAGCCTTGGTGTCCCAGGATGTGCAGCGTGGGGGACTGGCCATTGAAAACTACCTTCATTTTTTAATCGGGTGTAGGATAGTCCCGAAATATCAATAGTTGTTCCTTTGGTGAGTAAGCAGTGCTCATCATAAACCTCACTTGCACTATTATAATTAAAACCCTTATACCCCATAGCTTGTGCAAAGCGCCACAAAATTTCTACATCTGGTATAGCTTCTCCTGGGGCATCAATCACTTTTGGGAGGTAACTAATTCGACGTTCGGAATTAGTCATTGTACCTTCTTTCTCTAGCCAACCTGCTGCAGGCAAGACTAAATCCGCAAATTTTGTGGTCTCTGAATTATGTGAAATATCTTGAACTACTACAAAACTAGCCTTCTTTAAAGCACGCTCTACCTTATTTACATTGGGCATACTTACTGCTGGATTGGTACAAATAATCCAAATAGCTTTTAATTTTCCTTCATCAAGAGCATCAAACATTTCGGTTGCCGTATATCCAGGTTTTGCCTGAATAGGTTTTCCGCCCCAAAAATCAGAAACTTCTTTTCTGTGAATAGGATTATCTAAATCTTTATGAGCGGCTAATAAATTTGCCATTCCACCAACCTCTCTTCCTCCCATGGCATTGGGTTGACCCGTAAGAGAAAACGGACCAGAACCTGGTTTACCGATATGACCCGTAAGTAATGATAAATTCATTAAAGCCACATTCTTAGAAACCCCAATCACACTTTGGTTGAGACCCATGGTCCACATGGTGATAAAGCCTTTGGCATTGCCAATATATTGAGCTGCTTTACGAATATTATCAGCTGGGATTCCACATTTTTCTGCCGCTTGTCGCACCGATAATTGGAATGCACTTTCTTTACATTCCTCAAAATTTACAGTATGTTTTTTAATAAAATTCTTGTCGATTTTTTTCTTCTCTATCAGTAAGCGAGCAATTGCATTAAAAAGAATAACATCGGTGCCTGGTAAAATTTGCAAGTGTAAATCTGCAGAAGCACAGGTTTGCGTTTTTCTTGGATCTACAACAATTATTTTAACATTAGGGTTTTCTTCTTTATGTTTTTCCAATCGCCTAAAAAGTATCGGATGACACCAAGCAGGATTAGCACCAGCAATTAGAAAACAATCTGCTAATTCTATATCTGCATAAGCTATTGGAACAGAATCTTCACCTACCGTTTTTTTATAACCAACAACAGCAGAACTCATACACAAACGAGAGTTCGTATCAATATTGTTACTACCAATAAATCCTTTAATGATTTTATTTGCTAAGTAATACTCTTCGGTCAAGCACTGACCAGATACATAAAAGCCAACACTATCAGGGCCGTGTTTATCTATTATACTTTTAAAAACCCCTGCAGCTCTTTCAAAAGCAGTGTCCCATGTAATACGCTGCATAGGGTGGTTTCTACTCCAACGCATTTCTGGGTATAAAATACGATCGCTAACATCTTGTGCTACGTAATTAAGGTTTTTACCTTTAGAGCATAACATACCTGTGTTTACAGGGTAATCAGGATCTCCCTCTACGTTTATAATTCCTTTAGCATCCTTATCTACCAATATGCCACAGCCTACACCGCAATAAGAGCAAATAGTTTTATGGGTTGTATTCTTTTGCATGATCATACCTCTAGATGCTGAGCATCATATTTAATAGTCGAAAGATATAAAATTACGTATTAATACGTAGTGATTATTTCGTAATTGTTCCCCAAGGGTTTTATAGTATTGATAATTAAAGTTTAATTTATTTATCGTATCTCAACAATGTTTTTGTAATTTTTACTTCAAATAACGCTACAATTTAAAAATGAGCAAACCAACCACAATTAAAGAAGTTCTTGTTGCATTGGATACTATTATTGCAGATTGTATTGCAACAAACAGTCGTTTAGGCCTATTTGCTTATTTATATAGAAGAACCACTGCAGAGGTTTTAAAAGAATTAGAACTAGGAAATTTTGAAAACAATGAGCAATTAGAGCAAATGGATGTGGCTTTCGCTAACCTTTATTTAGAGGCATATAATGAGCATCAAGCTGGTAGAAAAGTAAGTAAATGTTGGGCGTTTTCGTTTGTGAATGCTGTAGCGCCTTTAACTATTTTACAACATATTATGATGGGCATAAATGCACACATTAACCTAGATTTGGGGATTGCCACAAGTGCTCTAATGAAAGGAAAAAATATTATTGATATTGAAAAAGATTTTAACAAAGTAAATGAGATTCTTTTTAATATCACCAATGAAATGCAAGATCGCTTAAGTAGGGTCTCACCGCTACTATTTCTTTTGGACATATTAGGAAAAAATACGGATGAAAAAGTAATCGATTTTAGCATGAGAAAAGCAAGAGAACAGGCATGGAATAGTAGCAATTTATTATGGGCTCTAGACGAAAGCCAACAACCGGAAGCGATTACAAAAATTGATTTTTTAGTTTTGGAACTAGCCAAAATTATTAAAGCTCCAAAATCTAAAATTATCGAATACCTTTTAAAGGCAATTGGCAAATTTGAAGAAAAAAATGTAGGTGAAATAATTTCAAGATTACAGCAAGCTTAATTTCTAGACCAAATTATACTGCTGTGATTTTTTTGATAAGTCTATTAAATTCTTAACATCCATTTTACGCATTAAATTAAAACGATGCGTTTCAACTGTGCGCTTGCTATTTTTTAGTTTTTCAGAGATCTCTTTATTCGTTAATCCTGAAAGTATCAATTCTAAAATCTGAAGTTCTTTACTCGTTAAATCAAAAGGGTTACCTTCTGTTTTTGATGGTTTGGTATTTTCAACTGGTGTTTTACCTCCATTTAACAAATTGTTCACCAATACATTTGAAATATCCCCACTAAAATATTTACCTCCTTGCTGAACTGTACGGATGGCTTTTATAAACTCTGTTTTACCAGTGTCTTTCAGTAAATAACCACTTGCTCCAGCACTTACGGATTTTAAAATATATTCTTCTGAATCATGCATGGATAGTATAATAGCCTTTGTAGAAGTCCCTTGTTTATTTAAAGCTGCTACGGCATCAATACCATTCATTATTGGCATTCTAATATCAATAATTAAAAGGTCTGGATTTTTTTCATTCACCATAGCAATAGCCTCTTGCCCATTTGAAACTTCAGCCACAACCACTAAATCTTCTTCTTCCTCAAGCAATGCGCGAATACCATCTCTTACTAGAGAGTGGTCGTCTGCTAACACAATACGTATGTTTGAACTCATTAAAAAACTATTTCTGCAAATATAATTTAAAAATACGTAGTTGAGTACTTAGCAATTTTAGTAAAGTAATAAGCTATCATAAGTATTTATTTTAATACTTATGATAGCTTATAGCAAAGTGTATTTACTCCTATTATTTAGTACCGGTATTTAAAAATTTAGGTTTAATCGTTAGCATCGCCCAGGCCCAGTTTTGACCACCAGCGGAGGCATCTTTTGTGGTACCTTTTAGTTCATACATGCCATCACTAGCAAATAGTTGAGAATACCCTAAAGCTAAACTGTAGCCTTTAAATTTCTTAGAAAATACAAGGTCTAATTCTGTTCCTAAAGATTTTTCACCGCTTGCTAATTCTTGCTCACCACTAAAATTCAACGCTTTTATCAATAGGCTTGAAGTTTCAGTTAATTTAAAATTAGCACTTACATGAAGATCAAATATGCCAACAGAATTTGCATGGTTGCCCACGTAGAAATAATCCATAAACCCATTAAATTTATGATTGGTTCCATACAAAGGAAAGAAAGCACCTGTTTCACCAGCAGCACCATCATTACCACTAATTATTTCTACTCCTGCACCTAATGCAACTTTATCAGAAGCTTTAAGGCTTAAATCTAAGCTTGCTAAGTATGCTCCTTTAACATCTACTCTTCCTTGTCTTTGTCCAGTTTGGATAAACAAATTACTATCAAGAACTAATTTTCCTTTTTTGTATCCTAAATGTGTTCCAACAGTTAGTAAACTACTTGTTCCATCAGGAGTTGTGCCATTAGCTTCATATTCTTGAAAACCATTATTTAACACCAATAAACTTCCTGAAAATGCATCCCAACTCTGTTTTAAATAGGCATATTGCATTGTTTTATAAGAGAAAAAACCTGTTGTGTTATATGTTGTCCCTACAGATGAAAAACCTGATAGGTCTGCTTTATCTTGGTTAAAAGCTAATCCAACATTCAACATGAATTTATCCTTTTTATATTTCAAAAGTGCGGCATCATGATTACGTGCTTGTTGTGCCCATCCTACAGAACCCATAATGCGTTGATCATCATAATCTATAGTCTGTCTACCAATTTTTGTGGAAAAACTTTCTCCCAATTTTAATTCTCCCCAGGCTTCAAATAACGCAAAAGAATTGTTAGCATCTGCTGGTAATAATTGCCTGTTTTCTCCCCAAGTCATTACATCTTGGAGACTTACATAAACTTTGTATGACTCTTCTGTAAAACCAAAATTTAAACGTGCTCTTGTTGAAATGCCAAAACCTGCATCTGCGCCATTAGCAATAATATTACCGTAACCATGACGGTATTCTGTTCTTGGTCTAAATTCACCATCAATAGTGAATTGTGCACTTATAAATTGAGTTACTAAAAATAAAAGACCTATTAATACATGTTGCTTTTTCATAATCTAAATTTTGATTGTGTTGTTGTTCAAATTGTTTTTAATGTTCTAAAAAATCTATTAAGTGTTTTCTGTATTTATAATAATCTGGATGATCTAAAACCGCTTTTCTTGTCCGTGGACGTTCATAATCTATTGAAAGAACATCGCCAATTTTTGCCTTGGGACCACTTGTCATCATTACGACACGATCTGCTAGAAAAATAGCCTCATCTACATCGTGCGTAATCATTACTGCTGTAATCTTTTCTTTATTCCATATTTCTATCAGAATATCTTGAAGTTCGCCGCGAGTAAGAGAATCCAACATTCCGAAAGGTTCGTCTAATAATAGCACTTTTGGTTTTATTGCAAATGCCCTTGCAATACCCACTCGCTGTTGCATACCTTGAGAAAGTTCTGTTGCTTTTTTATCAAAAGCACCGTCTAAGCCAACTTTATGTAAATAATATTTTGCGACATCTATTCGTTGTGCTTTTGTGGCGTGCGGAAAAACTTGATTTACACCAAGAAGCACATTCTGTAAGGCCGTCATCCAAGGCATTAAACTGGGTGATTGGAAAATAACACCTCTGTCTGGCCCTGGACCTTTTACGGGATTTCCAAGTACTGCTATATTGCCACCAGAAATTGGGTTTAAGCCTGCAATCATGGAAAGCATTGTAGTTTTACCACAACCAGAATGCCCAATAATAGTTACAAATTCTTCTTTCATTATCTGAAGATTTAAACCTTCCAAAACAACATAATCTCCTTTTGGCGTAGGATACACCTTTTTTAAATCTTTAAGATCTAACATAACTTTAGAAGGAAAAATTATTCCGTTTTCAGAATATGTATTTTCTATCATATTTGTATTCATCTTTTGAATTTTTAAAATTGATTAACAAAATCTTTAGGTGTAAGGTTTGGCAGTATATATTCTATTTTTGAAACCGATTTTCTATCATCACCTATTGCCATTAAATAGGCAATTATTTCGTTTCTAGTTTTCATAAAATTAATGTTGTCATTAAGCTCAGTTTTATCTCGAGGTCGGTCAATATCAATTTTAAATTCGGGTCCTAAAGTTGCATTTGGCCCTGGTTTTAAGGGAATAATTCGATCGGCCATATAGATTCCTTCATCAACGTCGTTAGTGATTAATAGTGCAGTACGTTTATCTTGATTCCATATATTTAAAATCTCATCTTGTAAATTACCTCTTGTTAAGGCATCAAGTGCTCCTAAAGGCTCATCCATAATGATCATTTCTGGTTTCATCGCTAAAGCTCTAGCTACAGCAACACGTTGTCGCATACCGCCTGACAATTCTTTGGGTCTTTTATGAATAGCATGCGATAAACCAACCATATTCACGTAATTAGACACACGTTTCATTATTTCTGACTTCTTCTCTTTTGGAAAAGCTTCTTTTACCGCCATTGCTACATTCTGACCAACAGTCAGCCAAGGTAAAAGCGAGTAATTTTGAAAAATAACCCCTCTTTCATGGCTGGTGCCAACTACGGGTATTCCTTTGAATAGAATTTCCCCACTTGTAGGTTGTATAAGTCCGTTTATTAGGTTCACTAATGTTGTTTTTCCACTTCCTGTAAATCCTACTATAGCTACAAATTCTCCTTCTTCAATTTTCAAATTGATATTGGAAAGAACTTCGGTACTATCTTTTCCTTGACCGTATGTTTTGCAAACATTCTTTAATTCTAAATATGCCATTAGACTAGGGTTTGAGAGATTATATTCCTTCGTTTTTATTAAATGAAACCATCTGTTGAACGGTTAACATAAGCCTATCTAAAAGAAAACCTATAATACCTATCACAAACATGGCTACTATGATTTTTGAATTAGAATCATTAGCCCCATTTTGAAATTCTTCCCAAACAAACAAGCCTAATCCTGGGCTTTGCGCCAATAATTCTATCGCAATCAAGACCATCCAAGCTACCGAAAGGGTAATTCGTAATCCTGTGAAAATTAGAGGTAATGATGATGGAAGAATCACTTTAAATACCTTTTGAAAAGTGCCTAATTTTAATACTTTGGCTACATTGATATAATCTTTATCTACTGATGAAACACCCATTGCCGTATTAACCAGAGTTGCCCACATAGCACATAAGCCCACACTTATAAAAGAAATAACAAAAGCGTTATCAGTATTTGCACCTATATACAATGTTTTTACAATCATAAAGACAAGTAGGTACCAAACCACTGGAGAAACAGGTTTAAAAATTTGAATAAACCAATTAAAAGCACTTCGTAAAGACGGACTAAGTCCAATAATAACACCGATTGGAACGGCGATGAACATTGCCAATAAAAATCCAGCAAAAACGGTTTTTATACTCGTTAATACCGTATCAACAAATGAAGCGCGACCCGTATACACAATTGCATCTTTACCCTGAGCAACCAGCTTTTCATTCGTTACCGCCATTCTATCGGCAAATGCTTGTTTTTTAGCATTTATGAGCTGATGATCTGCAATTAAAGATTGTAAAGATGCCCATACTTGCGAAGGAGAAGGCAAGGTGTTTGGCTGGCAACTGCTATCTCCAGAAGCAATACATGCTTTTTCTGCATCTGCAGCTTTTTGACCTTGTTCCGTCAAGGCTTTTTCAATTTTATAGGAAGCTTCTTTATTATACAACGCCTTGGAGCCAAGGTGCCACAATCCAAGAAATAAAAGAATAGAAACTAAGGTAATTGCTGTTTTCTTTAACGATGCTAAAACGCTTTTCTTTTCAAACTTCCCTTTGAATAGTGTAACTATAGGCTTTAGAAAGTCAAGCCCATGGCCTTCTTTTTTCAATGTGATATCTTGCTTCATTTTTTTACTTTTTACTTTGTAGTTGTACTAAAATCTAATCTTTATTACCAATAGAAAAACTATTTATATAGCCTATTGGATCCTTAGCATCGTAAGTAGTACCATCAATAAAATCGGCTGTTGCTGGTTTGTATCCATCTGTTGTTGGAACATCGCTTGCAGGTATTTTACCTTCTGCTACTAAAAGATCTGCTGCTTTTTTCCATACATCTGGGCGGTAAATATCTTTGATGGTTTCTGCATACCATGCTGCAGGTTTAGCATCAGGAATTTGCCCCCATCTTCGCATTTGAGTTAAGAACCAAATTCCATCTGAATAGAAAGGATACGTCGCATTATACTTATAGAAAACATTAAAATCTGGCATAGAACGTTTATCACCTTTTTCAAATTCGAATGTACCTGTCATAGAGTTGGCTAAAACTTCTTCAGGAGCACCAACATACTGTGACATTGACAATATTTTTACAGCCTCAGCTCTGTTTGAAGGCTCGTCTAACCATTTTCCTGCGCGAATAAGCGCTTTTGTTATTGCTACAGCTGTATTCGGGTTTTCATCAATAAACTTTTTTGTCATCACAAAAACCTTCTCCGGATTGTTTTTCCAGATATCATAATTTGTCACTACCGGTACTCCAATACCCTTAAAAACGGCTTGTTGGTTCCATGGTTCGCCTACACAATAGCCATATATAGTTCCAGATTCTAAGGTTGCTGGCATTTGTGGCGGAGGCGTTACAGATAATAAAACCTCAGCATCTATTTGGCCTTGCACATTCTCTGCGGTGTACATACCTGGATGAATACCTGCAGCTGCTAACCAATATCTAATTTCATAGTTGTGTGTTGATACAGGAAAAACCATTCCCATTTTAAAAGGTTTCCCACTATTTTTATATTCGGTAATTACTGGCTTTAAAGCATCCGCTTTTATTGGATGAAGAGGCTTTCCTTCACCATCAATAGGCACATTAGGTTTCATTTTAGCCCATACATCATTAGAAACGGTAATTCCATTTCCGTTTAAATCCATAGAAAAAGGAGTAACCAATTTTGCTTGTCTTCCAAAGCCAGCACCTGCAGCAATTGGTTGACCTGCCAACATATGGGAGCCATCTAATTGTCCGTCTATTACCCTATCGAGTACATTTTTCCAGTTGGATTGTGCTTCAACAGAAACAAATAAACCTTCTTCTTCAAAGAAACCTTTTTCTTTTGCAATGGCCAATGGCGCCATATCTGTAAGTTTAATAAAACCAAAAGTCAACTGTGGTTTTTCAATTTCTAAGGAAGTTGCCTTTACAGTTTCTGAAGTTGTTTCAGCAGTTTTTTTTTCTTTATCACCACATGCAGCAAGGAATAGTACCACAGAGAGAAAAAGAGATAATTTTGTACTTAAGTTTTTCATAGTCTATTAAATTTAATTGTTCTACGTATTTATACTTATTTATAGCAAATATATAAGTAGTATTGTTTTAATTTTATGGGAATACCCATAATAAAACCTCTTTTTACAACAGGATAAAACCTGCTAAAAAACAGGTAATATTTATAAAAGGCTATTTTTCAATATATTAAACGACATGGCTGTTATACGTAAGAATACGCAAGGAAGAATTTGCTTTTATAAAGAAGATAAAATGAAAGAAGAAAAGAATGGTAATCTTCTTTAAGACTATAAGTCGAGGTAAAAATTATGCTCAGAAATCTCTTTTTTCAATAAATTGAGATTTGAGATGCCAATTTTTTTTCCTTTAGTATGGATTAGATTTTCTTTTTTGAGACAAGAAAATATTCGAATAACCTGTTCTTCAGTAGTACCCGCATAATCAGCATATTCTCTTCGGCTTAAAGTAAGGTTTAGGAAACCCTTATTGTCATTAAATTTTCTGTGGATATAAAGTAGCGTATCTACTACCCTCTCTCTGACGGTCATTTGGGAAATAGACTTTACCTTGGCTTCGCTTCTGTTTAATTCATTGGCATAAAACAACATGAGATCATAAGCGAAAGTAGCATTGTTTTTTAATGCCTTTTGAAGAATATCTTTCGAAAAATAGCAAAGCACTGTGTTTTCTAATGCTATGGCACCAATAGAATAGTACTCTTCTGTACCAAAACCACGATGTCCAATAATCTCTCCTTCTTTGGCAAATCGCACTATTTGCTCTCTGCCATTAATTCCTGTTCTAAACACTTTCACTTTACCCTTAAGAACAAAGAACAAGCCGTTTACTGGAGCCCCTTCAATTATAAACTGCAGCCCTTTTTTACAACTGATTTCTGTTTTTTCCTGAGAAAAATTGGATACAAACTCGGAGGATACATTTCTTTTAATCAAACAATTTTGATTCAAACAATTTTTGCAGGCAATAGCAGAAGTTATATAACTTCTGTTTTTTAAATTATTTGTATGTAGCGTTAAAGTATCCAGAGCTTGCTTTTTTATAGTTTACTTATCGGCTAATTGCATAACCGTTTTTTCAGCTGTAACAACTTCATCAGCGGTGGTAAATTTGATGGTTAAAGACAATACTGCCGCTAAAACTATAACTCCTCCAATTACAAAATAGCCACTAGATACGGCAGAAGCCGAAGCTATTGTCTGGGCGGTTTTGACTGCCTGTTCTCCCAAGTCACTATTTGCAGTTATTGCTGTACTTTCGGCAACTGCCGATTTTGACTTCAATAATAATGCAGCCAAAAAGGCCCCTACATTACCCCCTGCTCCAACAATACCAGAAATAGACCCGATTGCCTTTTTATTTATGAATGGTACCACAGAAAATGTAGCGCCTTCTGCCATTTGAACTGTTAAACTAAAAGCAATTAAGAAAACCATTCCAAGAACTAAACTTGTGGTTGTAGAAAAGATAGAAAGCATAACACCTTCAGCAGCTAATATTATGGCTAAGAAAATAACTCGGCCTCTTAAGCCATTTTTGTTTCCAAACATATCCCCGAAGTATCCCCCTAGAGTTCTTGCGAATATGTTCATTAAAGCAAATGATAAAACCAAATTTCCAGCAAAAGTTCTCCCTAATCCGAATCTATTTTGAAGGTAATCATCCATTGTTCCATATACAGTAAGTTCAATACCGAAACATGCGGCATACACTAAGAATAGTATCCAAACTCTATAATCTTTTAAGGTACTTAAAAACGATACTTCATCTTTTTTGAAAACAGGCATTTGGCCTGCAGCTTTCAACTCTTTAAAGTTTCCTTCTGGTGTATCTTTTGTAAAAAAGTAGTATACGACACCCATTACAAAACATAAAACACCAGCAATAATCATCGAATAGCGCCAAGCAACACCTTCTGCAACACCAAAGCTAACTACAGCCGCAGCTATTAACGGCATGCCTAATCTATTGGCACCTCCTCCAAGATTTCCCCAACCGGCAGAAGTCGCATTTGCAGTACCAACAATATTAGGTGCAAACATAATTGAAGTATGGAATTGAGTAATTACAAATGAAGCTCCTATAAAACCAATAAATAATCTACATATTAGAAATTGCATTGGGGTTTGTACAAAACCTAAAAGTATTACTGGAATGGCACCAAATACCAATAAATAGGTATAACATAATCGTGGCCCGTATTTGTCACACAATTTACCTATTAGTAAACGTGCAAATACAGTCCCTGATACTGCAAGAATTATAGAGTTCCATTTTTGTGACGGAGTTAAACCTAGATCTTTAACAACATCAGGCATAAAAGGGACTATTCCGAACCAGGCAAAAAAGCATAAGAAAAATGCAAAAGACGTGATCCAAAATGTTTTCATTGGAATACTTTTAAAATCTCTGAAATTTAATTTTGTCGCTTTATTAGATATAAAATTTTCCATTTTTGTTGGTTTAAAAAATGTGATTCTAAAATGTTTAGAAAACAAAAATAAGTATAAATACGTATATATACTTATTTTAAAACGAAAATCAATACGTATTTCTGTGTTTTTATAAAGAATGTAGAATTCCCTAACATATTCTATGAATAAGTCAAAAAAGCAATAGTTGATTTATACAATTCGTTAATTTTAAGGAAAGGTTGATTTCACTAATTCACTTAATATGAAGTATTCACCGACTAATCGGTCAATATATGGATCAAGGCAGAACCAAAATATTGACCAAGTCGGTTTCTAATAAACAAAAGCTCTTAATAAAATTATAAGTTTGAATTTAAAACACGCTGTACCTCTTCTTCAAAGAATGAAGGGTGTTCGGCAACAACATCTCCTATAACAATAATACCAGGTTGCGTAGTGTTTATATGATGAAGAATAGTATTTCGCGTATGTAACATTCCTGTAACACAGGTTTCATTTTCTAATGTTCCATTTTGGATGATAGCGAACGGAGTTAAATTATTCCGGTATTTCGCAACTTCTTCAGCTATTTCATTAAACTTACGTACCCCCATAAGTATAACCATAGTCGCTGAAGACTTTGCTGCTAATTTTAAATCTTCAGAAAAAGAACCATCTCTCTTTGTTGCGGTCATGACCCAAAAGCTACTACTAATTCCTCTTCTGGTAACAGGAATCCCTTGACTCGCCGGAACTGCAATTGCACTTGAAACGCCGGGAACAATACTTATAGGTATTCCAAAAGATTCTACGTATTCAATTTCCTCACTAGCTCTCCCAAACACAAAAGGATCACCACCTTTTAACCGAACAACGTGCCCGTATGAATATGCTTTCTCTACAATCAATTTATTGATATCGTCTTGCGTAAAAGAGTGTGCTCCACAACGTTTTCCAACATATAATCTTGGAATGCTTGCATCAATCTCATTTAATAATTCTTCGCTGATTAAGGCATCATATAGAATAATATCTGCGGTACTTAAAACATTAAAACCTCTACGAGTAATTAGGTCACTACTGCCAGGCCCTGCACCGACTAAAGTAACTTTTGGAACATTGGAATTCATCATGATTTCTAATTTTTAAGGGCAACAATTATTAATATGACAACAAAACTACGTATTTATTTTTATAAAAACACACACAATATACGTAATTATACGTAATTTTGTATTTGTAATACCTAAATAAGTACGTATGAAAACCGTAATAGTTGTTGGAAATGGAATGGTAGGTTATAAATTTTGTGAAAAATTTGTAGCTAAAGAGGGGAGGGAGAATTATAAGCTTATTGTTTTTGGAGAAGAGCCAAGACCAGCATATGACCGTGTCCATTTAAGTGAGTTTTTTGAAAATCAGGATGCCAAAGCTTTAGAAATGGCTCCAGCAGAATGGTATGCTGAAAATAATATTGAATTAATTATTGATGAACGCGTTTCAGATATTCACAGATCTTCCAAAAAAATTACTACAGCTAAAGATCGCATATTTTCTTATGACTATTTAGTGCTTGCTACTGGTTCTTCTGCTTTTGTACCTCCCATAAAAGGTGTAGAAAAAGAAGGTGTTTTTGTGTATAGAACTATTGAAGACTTAGAAGGCATGCTTGCTTATGCAGCAAAATTAAAAGAAAAAAACCCAAACGCAAGAGCAGCAGTTCTCGGTGGGGGATTATTAGGTTTAGAGGCAGGAAAAGCAGTCATGGATATGGGATTAGAACCTCATATTGTTGAATTTGCTTCTAAATTAATGCCGAGACAATTAGACTCTAGAAGTAGCCAAGTATTGCAATTAAAATTAGAATCCATCGGATTAAATATTCATTTGAGTAAAGCAACAAACCAAATTTTAGGTGATAAAGCTATTATCGGATTGGAATTTGGGGAAGACGATGTGTTAGATGTAGAAATGTTAGTTATATCTGCGGGGATACGTCCTAGAGATGAGTTGGCAAAAACTTGTGACCTAGAAATGGGGGTTCGTGGAGGAATTGTCGTGGATAACAAAATGCAAACTTCAGACAAAAACATCTATGCTATCGGAGAGATTGCCCTATATAATCAAATGATCTATGGTTTGGTTGCTCCGGGTTACGAAATGGCAAGTGTTGCTGCTGATCAAATACTTGGGTCATCGGAAACAAAAATGGCAGCGGAAATAGATATGTCTACCAAATTAAAATTAATAGGTGTTGATGTGGCTAGTTTTGGAGAACCTTTTATGCCTGCATCAAAAGGACATTCTATTATTTTCGAAAATAAAACACAATACCTGTATAAAAGGATTAATGTAAGTCTAGATGGTAAGTCTTTGTTAGGAGGTATTCTGGTAGGTGATGCTGCCGATTATAGCATGTTACACCAAATTTATTTAAACGGAATGGCAATTCCTGATGATCCTTCTAAGTTGATATTACCAGCTAGCGAAGGTGGCACATCATTTGGTAGTGCTTTGGATTTACCGGATACTGCTGTTATCTGTTCTTGTGAAGCAGTTACGAAAGGACAAGTTTGTTGTTCTGTAAAAGATGATGGTTTTGAAACTGTCAAAGAAGTTGCGAAAGCGACAAAAGCAACTACCGGTTGTGGCGGTTGTAAACCAATGGTGACTGATTTAGTAACCGAAACATTAAAATCTTTAGGTAAAGTAGTAAAAGAACGTATTTGCGAACATTTTGATTATTCACGTCAAGAGTTGTACGATATCGTAAAAATGAAAAACATTCAAGACTACAATGAATTGTTAGATACACACGGAAAAGGAAATGGTTGTGAAATTTGTAAGCCATTAGCAGCATCTTTATTTGCAAGTATTTTCAATGAAACTGCGAATAAGCAAGAAACCATTCAAGATTCTAACGACCGATACTTAGCGAACATTCAGCGTAATGGCACCTATTCTGTAGTACCGCGAGTGGCCGGAGGAGAAATTTCTCCCAAGCAAATGATTGCTATGGGTAGAATTGCTCAAAAATATGATTTGTACACTAAAATTACTGGTGGGCAACGTATAGATATGTTTGGAGCAAAACTGCATGAGCTTCCGCTAATTTGGGAAGAATTAATAGCAGAAGGTTTTGAAACAGGACAAGCCTACGGAAAATCATTACGTACGGTAAAAAGTTGTGTGGGATCTACCTGGTGTAGATATGGAATGGATGAAAGTGTGAGTTTTGCTATCGAAATAGAAAACCGATATAAAGGGATACGTTCTCCACACAAATTTAAAGGAGGCGTATCTGGTTGTATTCGCGAATGTGCTGAGGCTAGAGGTAAAGATTTTGGCTTTATTGCTGTTGAAGGTGGTTGGAATATATACATCTGTGGAAATGGTGGTGCTACACCAAAACATGCCGTTTTATTAGCTGAAAAAGTAGACAAAGAAACGGCTATAAAATATGTAGATCGTTTTTTAATGTACTACATACAAACAGCACAACCATTAATGCGTACGGCAGCTTGGTTGGATAAATTAGAAGGTGGAATTGATTATATAAAAGATGTCGTAATTAATGATTGTTTGGGCATTGTAGAGCAACTAGATACAGAAATGCAGTTTATGGTAGACACTTATAAATGCGAGTGGAAAGAAGCGGTAGAAAACCCAGAAATCAGAGCTAAATATACCCATTTTGTAAACTCAGAAGAAGAGGATGAAAATATTGAATTTGTTTCTTTAAGAGAACAAAAAATGCCTACACCTTGGGTGTAATGTAAATTGATAATACAAAAATAAATTAACCCCTCTATGCGTTTTCCTCCTTTGGAGGAAATGAGAAAAGGACAAAAAACAATACAATGATAGATTCAATTTTAAAAGAATATACTTCTATCCCTCTTGAAAAGGTTAGTGTTTGGTTTAAAGCTGCAGCAGTAACAAAATTTCCAAAAAATGGTGGTTCTTGTGTAAAGTATAAAGAGAAACAAATAGCAGTTTTTAATTTTACCAGACAAGGGGAGTGGTATGCTTGCCAAAATTTATGTCCGCATAAAATGGAAATGGTTTTATCTCGCGGAATGATTGGTGAGGATATGGGAACTCCAAAAGTCGCTTGTCCTTTACATAAAAACACATTTTCTTTAACAACAGGAGAAAATTTAAACGGTTCTTTAGACGCAATTGCTACCTATCCAGTAAAAATAGAAGATGGTTTTGTGTATATTGGTTTTTCTGAATAGCTTTGGGGCAAACCCAAACATACTATGGCAGCATCGGAAAGATTAGAGAAAGCTTTTGAACTTTTTGATAAAGCGAATGAACAAGATCCTAATAGAGAAGAATTTCAAGGCAAACATTATGCTAAAGAAGTTTTGTACGCCATAAGAATGACCCATAAATTGAATGCATTTGCTCCTACTGCATCTGAAGCCCTACAGCTTACCGCTCGATGTCAACATATATGTAGATGGGAAATTCCGAGAGAATCTTATGAAATGAATAGAACGGGTTATCTAAAATGGAGGCAAGACCTTAAAAAGTTTCATGCAGCTAAAGCTGGAGCAATTTTAAAAGAAGTTGGATATGATCAAAAAACGATTGATACCGTTGCCTTTCTTTTAGAAAAAAAGCAATTAAAAAAGAACGAAGATACCCAAACATTAGAAGATGTTATTTGTTTGGTGTTTTTAGAGTTTTATTTTGAGCCTTTTGCCAAAAAATATTCCGAAGAAAAATTAATAGATATTCTTCAAAAAACATGGCGAAAAATGTCTAAAAATGGACAACAAGCAGCCTTAAAGCTATCACTGTCTGAAGTTTCATTAGCGCTTGTTGGTAAAGCATTGAAAGGTTAAGTGTAGTTTTTTTATCCAAATAAAACTACGTTACCCTATTGTTTTTCAACTATATATATCGTTTGATAGTGTCCATTTTTCAATTAAGTCCCATTACAGGCTTTCAAAAATAATATATGAGTGAAAAAAAGTTTGAGCGCCCTTTAGATACCACTACTTTTTTGAGAATTCAAAAATGGTACTTACTTGCATTGGCTGGTATCGCACTCACTATAATTATAGCTCAAATTTTAATTCAGGCACATCTTAGCTCTCAATTAGGTGATTCTCGAGTTATTAATGTTGCTGGTCGCCAACGGGCCTATAGCCAGAAATTAGTTAAAGAGGTTTTATTATTAAAAGAGACCTTAAAAGCTTCTGAACAACAAAGAATCTTATCTGAAATAAAAAATACACTCCATGTTTGGAGGGTCTCCCATATGGCACTCCAGTTTGGAAATGATTCCATGGGGATTAATAAAGAAACCCATGAAGATATTTTAAAGCTTTTCAAGAAGATCACACCACATCATACCGCTATAGTTAAAGCTGCAGAAGATATAATTGAGCACAAAGAAACTGATGAAAATTTGGCTCCGTTAGCCTTTAAAGCAGATTTGAAAATAGTATTTGACAACGAAAGGGTGTTTTTGCAATTAATGGATAATATTGTTAATGAATACGACCAAAGGAGTAAAACAGAACTTCAAAACCTTAAGTATAAAGAATATTTTTTGTTTGGATTTTCATTACTAATTCTGTTTTTAGAGATTCTGTTTATTTTTAGACCACTCTCCCTTCAAATTAAAAAAACAATTTCTAAATTGATGAAAAGTCAATTAGAATCCGACACCAATACTGAAAAAATACAACAGCTTTATCAAGAGAAAGAGAAATCACTACAAGAGTTGCAAGAACTCAACTTTGTAATTGATAATGCGGCTTTATTTGCGAGCACAAAAAATGATGGAAGTGTTGTTTTTATTAGCAAAAAATTTCAAGAATTATTAGGCTGTAGCACTCAAGACTTATCAAACCCGCTGTCTGAAATATTGACCACAAATGAAGGGCAGCAGCAATACTTAAAAGAAGTGTTGAAAAGTAATCGCAAAAGTTTACGATCAGAAGAAATAAAAATACATACCAAAAAAGGGGTAGATTTCTGGTTAGACATGTCTATAATTCCGCTACATCAATCTAGCAAACAGCAAAGTGTTCTAATCTTGTGTTCTGATATTACAGAACGCAAAGAGAATCAAGCTAAAGTAGAACTCCTTACCAAGCAGAATTTTGAAGATAAAATGCTTCAAAAAAAGCTACAAGCTAGTCAAATTGTCGAAGGACAAGAAGAAGAGCGTAAACGTATTGCTAAAGATATTCACGACGGGATAGGTCAAATGTTAACCGCCTTAAAATTCAATATAGAATCTATCAACTTAGAAAACACCGCTAAAACAGCTGAAAAAATAGCCTATTTAAAAATACTTTGTACCGATTTAATAAAAGGGGTACGTACGGCCACTTTTAATCTGACACCGCCAGAATTATCGGACCATGGTATCTTCCCAGCTTTGCAAAAAATGACTACCGAATTGTCTAAATTAACCGGGAAAAATATTCTTTTTGAAAACAAAACTGAAAAAAATATTCGGTTTGATTCTTTGGCAGAGACCAACATTTACAGAGTGGCACAAGAGGCTATAAATAATGCGATCAAATATGCCGATGCAAACTACATACTTCTAACTATTAGCTATAGTGATGGTATTTTAAGTGTTATGATTGATGATGATGGTAAAGGTTTTGATAGTACAATTTTAGAAAAAACACCAAAAAATAATAGCGAAGGTGGAATGGGGCTTTTTTATATGAAAGAGCGTATTAGCTATATTAATGGTCGTCTGTTTATAAACTCTCAGCCAGGTAAAGGCACCAGAGTTACTATTAATTATAAAACTATTGATGCTAAAAATGATTAAATTTATAGGAAGTAAAATTTACAAATGAAAATAAGAATTAAAGGAAACACTATTAGATATAGGCTTACCAAAAGTGAAGTAGAGGCATTTTGTGATGCGGGCTATTTTTTAGAACAAACCCAATTTGCAACCACTATTTTCTCTTATGAATTGAAAGCTAAAGAAGGCATTTCTGGTCTTGAGGCTGATTATACAAATAATACCATTACTGTTTATTTTCCTAAAAAAGAGACTAAAAACTGGGCCACAAATTCTATCGTTGGCTTTGATAATAATTATAAAACCATAGCGGGGAAAGAACTTTCTATTTTAGTAGAAAAAGACTTTGTTTGTATGGATGAAACTGTTGAAGACCAATCGGACAATTATCCAAATCCAAAGGCTTAAAAAAATTAGATTTAATAAGATTAAAAAAATAGTTCTTTAATCAAATCATTCAGAAGAATTAAAACTACAGTTGAAAAACACATAACATCGGTAAGATGAATTTTGCAACTACCACGTTTATCGAAGTTGTTGTACACTTAAGCCGAAAATATACAGAACATCGAAAATTGTGGCTTTTAAGCGAATCAAAACCTAGTAAAATGCACTTATGCGAGTTATACTAGTAACAAAACGCAAGTCATGAAAACTATTTTAATTTCTATTTTATTTATCTTTATTGGAGTAACTGCTCAAGCACAAGACGCTGAAAAAGAAGTTAAAGTAGAAACAGCTAAAATGACTATCGTTACTTTTTCAAAGTACAGTACTTCTACTGCTCGTTTATATAAATACAAGAATTCAAGAATTAAAAAAGCATTAGATTTTACAACGAAATCCAACAAAGCTAAACTGGCTTAGTGTTTTTAATTCAATATAAATTTCGCTTCCATCTTCTTTTTAATTGCTTCTATTTCTTTTAATGTAGTTGAATAGCCAATATTAAATAGCTCTTGTGATTTTTCTAGCTCAAAAGTTCCAAAATGATATGCTTTTTCAATCTCGATAGCATGATTGCATAACTTTAATCTTGGTTCAACATTATTATTTACCGCTAATTGTAAACAGCGATGTGCAATTTGTAGCCGGCTCCTCATATTTTTCTCAAACTCAAATCCGCTAACATTAGAGCCTAATGTGAAATTACAATGCGCTAATAATGGTTCTACGGGTAGATTGTTTAGTATTCCGCCATCCACATAACTGCTTTTATTAAATTCAACGGGCTTGAATAATAATGGAATTGCACAAGATGCCGCAATTGCCGTGATCACTTCTCCTTTTGATAAAATTTCATTTAAGCCAGAATTTAGATTAGTTACCGAAAGGTAAAGAGGTAACTCTAAATCTTTAAAATCTTCTTTAATATGATTATTCAAGAATTTTTTTAATCGAGACATATCTCTTATACTCCTAAATTCTAAGCCCAATTTAAAAACTTGAAGAAAAGCATGTGTTTGCGTTAGTTCTAATATTTCAGATGGAGAATACCCAGAACAATACAATGCAGCTATCACCGCACCACCACTAGTTCCAGAAACATGTGTCGGATAAATTTTGTTTTCATTCAAGGCTTGAAGAACACCTATATGTGCTGCCGCCCTAGCGCCTCCGCCTGAAAGAGCAAGGCCAATAGTAGTATCCATTATGGTTTTTTTAGGTTTAACTGTTTCATTATATCTTCAAGCATTTCTACTTGTACTTGTTGAATAGTTAATAGTTCTTGCTGCTGATGTATTATTAAATGATCTATTTTTTCATGTAAAGTTCGTATTTCTAACTCTGCTTTCAAATTAACCATATAATCTTTCTGAGCCCTTTCTCTATCTTTTTCTTCTTGCCTATTCTGACTCATCATAATTACTGGTGCTTGAAGTGCCGCCAAACAGGATAAAATTAAGTTAAGAAGGATAAAAGGATAGGGATCAAAACCTTTGTTGAAGAGAAATATAATATTTGAAGAAATCCAAACTAAAATAAATATTGCAAAAATAATTATGAATTTCCAACTGCCTCCAAATGTGGCAACTTTATCAGCTAAACGTTGTCCAATGCTATAATCAGACTCTTCATCCCCTCTAATATCTTTCGTTGTAATAATTTCTTCATCTTGAATGGTTTTAAGCACATCCTTTTCTAGCTCCGTAAGTTCTCCTACTTCTTTTATCAAATAACTGGAGAGGTATTTTTGTCGGTATAAATTAAGCTCTGAAACAGAAATAAAGCTCTTTCTATTAAACTTCGGGTGGTCTTTTACAATTAATTCAAAAATTGATTTTCTAATGGTATTGCCTATTACCTGCTCATTTATTGGAAATTCTTTTTGAGAAATACCGCTTATAAAGTTTTTCATGTTCTTACATTTATAACTGTTAAATTAGGGATAATTTGACTTTGAAAGGAAATATTAAACACACGATTTAAAAGATGAAAACAAAATATATTACAATTCTATTTTGAATTTTGATATTGAATCCTATTTGGAGTCAAACACGGTATAAAGACGCTATTTTCTTAACAATTCAGAAAAGAACTTTTACGTATGCTGATACCCTTAAACTAGATTTTTACGATGTTAAGGCAGACCAAGAAAATGCAAAACCTTTGGTTATCTTGGTTCATGGCGGCGGTTTTGTTGCCGGGCAAAGAGGTGGAGGTGAGGAAATTGTTTTAAGTACTGCCTTGGCAAAAAAAGGGTTTGCGGTAGCTTCTATTAGTTACCGACTTACGATGAAAGGAAAATCTTTTGGTTGTGATTGTCCAGCTTCTATTAAAATGAAAATTTATGTTGAGGCTGTAGAAGATGTAGTAAAATCTATTTATTACTTAACAAACTGCGCTTCAGATTTTAAAACCTATTGAAATAAAAAATAAATTTCTATAAGTTCCGGTTGTAAACTTTAGTCATTAAATAATACAATTCTGGGTGCTCCTTCATAAATTTTTTAGGCTGATTAAAGAAATATTCACTCACGACACTGAAAAATTCAGCTTTATTTTTTGCTCCATAAGCGTTAATATCAGACTCATTTTCTTCAATTTTTAGAATCTCGTCATGCATTAAATTTAACCATGGCAACACATATTGTTTTTGCAATAAACTTTCTGGTAAACCATCTACGGCGCCATCAGCCTTGTCAATTAAATGTACAAACTCGTGAATACCGACATTACTTTTACTGTTTTTAATTTCAAAACCCGCGCGTAACGCTGGTAAAGAAAGTATCATTAGTCTGTTCATAGTACCAGAGCCTACTTTACCTAGAATGTTTCTTTTATCACCAACGGTTTGATGATCTTCATTAAAAGACCCCTCATAAAGTAAAACTTCATTAATGTTTCGATACCGTAATTCAGGAAAGCCAAATAAAGGTATAACAGCACTAGCCGCCACGAATAAACGATCTGTATCACTTATTGTTATTTCTACACCTGTAATAGTAACAGCGTTTAAAAAATACAATACCTCTTTTTCAAACCGAAATTTTTCAACAATAGATAAAGCGGAATAGAACCTTACTTTTTTATTTAAAATAGCTTTCCATGCATCAGGAAAATGAGTCTGTTTTGGTATTTTTTTCCAAATCCAAATCCTCCAAAAAAGATAAAGAACCAAAAGTATCGGTAATGATAAAAATACCCATTTAGTTAAATACATAGCTACAAAATTGCTTCTATTTAGAATTTATCTCATCTATTAAATTTGCTACTAAAGAAGTCCATCCTGTTTGGTGTGATGCACCCACACCCCTACCATTATCGCCATGAAAATACTCATAAAATAAAACTAAATCTTTGAAGTGCTCTGTAGCGTAGATTTCTTTATGTAGTGCATGAACAACTCTGTTGCCTTCTTTGTCTTTTTCAAAAATAGCAATCAATCTTTTACTAATTTCTACACTTATTTCTTTTAAGGATAATAAATTTTTAGTTCCAGTTGGATATTCAAATTTTAAATCATCTCCGCAATACTCGTAGTATTCTTTTATGGTATTGATAAACAAATAATTCATTGGAAACCAAACTGGACCTCGCCAATTAGAATTACCTCCAAAAAGTGAAGTAGACGACTCGCTTGGCTCGTAATTTATACTATAGTTTACCCCGTTTATTCCTATATTATAGGGCGTTTCATGAATTTTTGAAAGTGATCGAATGCCAAACGGACTTAAAAATTCTTTTTCGTCTAATAGCACTTTCATTAAAATTTGCATTCTATCTTTCGGAACCAATGACAATAACAAATCGTCGCCGTCCGCAAACTCCTGTACTACTGGATATTTTAAGGTATCCATTCTATGCTTTTTGAACCACTGTACGCTTTTCTTAAACTTAGGAAGCTTTTCTAATGTTTCTTTTTTAATACAAAGCACTGCAGCCAATGACAACATTCCAGCAATAGAACGCACTTTTATTGATGTAGACTGTCCGTTTGGTAGTATTAGTTTATCATAGAAAAAACCTTCCTTATCATCCCAAATCCCTTCGTTCTCAATGCTCATTTTATTCAAAGCTTCTGCAATAAAAACAAAATGCCCAAAATACTTAATAGCCATATCATCGTAAGAATCATCTTCTAAAGCAAGTTCTAAACTTATTTCGAGCATGTTCAAACAATACAATGCCATCCAAGCGGTACCGTCTACTTGCTCTAAAATTCCATTACCAGGAATACCATGACTTCTATCGAAAACACCAATATTATCAAGACCCAAGAAACCTCCTTCAAAAACGTTATTTTGACTCCCATCAATACGATTCACCCACCAGGTAAAATTCAATGCTAGTTTGTTAAACATGCGCTTTAAAAATTGAATATCTCCTTTTCCAGTACTTGATTTTTCCGATTTATATACATGTAACGTTGCCCATGCTTGAACAGGAGGGTTTACATCACTGAAATTCCACTCGTACGCTGGTATTTGTCCATTAGGAGCCATATACCATTCTTTGGTAAATAGCAACAGTTGGTTTTTTGCAAAATTGGGATCAACTAAGGCTATAGTAACACAGTGAAAAGCAGAATCCCAAGCAGCATACCAAGGATATTCCCAAGCATCGGGCATGGCCATGACATCATGATTGCGCAGTGTTTTCCATGTAGTATTTCTTCCTGTAAACCTTAGAGGAGAAGGTATAGAAGTTTTTGCATCGCCATTTAACCAATGCTCAACTTCATAATTATAATATTGTTTTGACCACAATAAACTAGCGAAGGCTTGTTTTTGAATCTGCTGCTGTTCTTTATTTTTTATGGCAGTTTTATAAAACTCTTGACATTCCGCTATTCTTGTCTTGAAAATAGTATCAAAATCACTTGAAAAAGGTGTTTCATTAGGCTCTTTTGATAGTCTAAGCCTTATAGATTTAGTTTCTCCTGCAGCAAGATTTAGTTTATAAAGAGGAGCAAATTTAGTTCCGCTATCTTTTTTTATTGCCGTTGTATAATCACCAGAAGTAACCGCTTTATGGAATAAATCTTTTTTATAAGGATGATCGTTCTTAGTATTAAATACAGCCTCCATATTTGTTTCATTCTCCGTAAAAAGCAATTCAGAGGCATCATCAAAATACAAATTATAGTCCCCTACATAACAATGTTCAATGGTTACATAAGACTTCTTATTTAGTATTTGTTTTTGAATTATGGGCTTTTTGGGCATATCAACAAAACTCCAATAATTACGCATCCATAATGTGGGAAGTAAATGAACAGGAGCTGCTTTTTTTCCTCTATTGCTTATGGTAATTTTAATAAGTAGATCTTCATTGTCCGCTTTGGCGTATTCTGTAGCAACATCAAAATATGCATTAGTATCAAAAATACCAGTATCTAACAACTCATATTCCAGTTGGTCCCTGTCTCTTTTTTTATTTTCTTCCACAAGTTTTCCATATGGAAATGAATTTTGAGGATACTTATATAAATGCTTCATATAGCTATGCGAAGGCGTGCATTCTAAATAATAATAGAGTTCCTTAACATCTTCCCCATGATTACCCTGCGGACCTGTAAGACCAAATAACCGTTCTTTTAAAATGGTGTCTTTTCCATTCCATAAACTTACCCCAAAACATATATTACAATAGCGGTCTGAAATTCCAGCAATACCATCTTCTCCCCAGCGATAGGCTCTGCTTCTAGCATGCTCGTGAGGAAAATAGTTCCATGCATCACCATTCGGACTATAATCTTCTCGAACCGTTCCCCACTGTCTTTCACTTAAATAAGGACCCCATTTCAACCAATCTTTTTTATTTGAATAATTTTCTTCAAGCCTTTTATGTTCTTCTGTATTCTTATTCATATTAAAATGCCTCCTTCAGCTTTTTGTTTTTTTATTAATCTCAGTACAATAAAACTAATTCTTTCTCTAAAAAGTTTTCTATAAGTATGCCTATTCAAACCAATATCTACTGCTACATTGCCTTAATGTACTTGTGCCATTAAAAATAGTCAAGTTTTTGTTTAAAAACATTTTTATAAGCAAACACTTTTATTATAAATTTTACGAATATATAATTTCTTGATAATCATTTCTTAACGCATAAATATTTACTATTAGTAAATATTTATTGAATTTTGTGCTAATAAATTTACTATTAGTAAATAATTATTTACACTTGAAAATATCTAAAAAAGAAATTCAAACATTAGCTTATGGAGCTTTTGCCTCTTTTGGCGCATATTTTTGCATGTATGCCTTTAGAAAACCTTTTACAGTAGCCACATTTGAAAACCTATCGTTATGGGGTATAGATTATAAAATAATATTAATTATTGCCCAAGTATTAGGGTATATGCTATCAAAGTTTATTGGAATAAAGGTAATATCTGAGCTAACAGCTAACAAGCGGATATATTATCTAATAAGCTTGATACTTTTAGCAGAATGTAGCCTTGCTTTATTTGCTGTTGTTCCGCCCCCTTATAATTTTATATTTATGTTCCTAAACGGTTTACCTTTAGGTATTATTTGGGGTATTGTTTTCTCGTATTTAGAAGGTAGAAAATTCACTGAAATTTTAGGTGTTGCTCTTTGCTCTAGTTTTATTGTTTCTAGTGGAATAGTTAAATCTGTTGGCCTTTTAGTAATGAACCACTGGTATGTTTCCCAGTTTTGGATGCCTGCTGTTACAGGTGCTCTTTTTGTTCTGCCGTTTGTGTTCTTTGCATGGCTTTTAAACAAAATGCCAATGCCGACAGAAGAGGATAAAAGATTAAAAACAGAAAGAAGACCTATGAGTGGGAAAGATCGAAGAAAAGTATTTTTCAACTTCTTTTTTCCAATAATTATTCTTGTTGTTTTTTATACATTATTAACCGCATTTCGTGATTTTAGAGACAATTTTTCTAGAGAAATTTGGGACACTTTAGGCTTTTCAGGTAATGCATCTGTTTACACCTTATCTGAAGTCCCTATTGCAATATTAGTTTTAGTAGTTATTGGACTCTTGGGACTAATAAAAAGCAATTATAAAGCATTTATGTCTTACCATTATATTTTAATCTCTGGTGCTGTTATAATAGGTATAAGCACCTTGCTTTTTCAAACTCAATTGATTTCGCCAATGCTTTGGATGATTAGCGTTGGTTTTGGTCTTTATATATGTTATGTTCCTTTTAATTGCATTTTTTTTGATAGAATGATTGCCACTTTTCGCATCAAAGGAAATGCAGGGTATTTTATTTATGTTGCTGATGCTTTTGGTTATTTAGGAAGCATGACTGTTCTACTTTATAAAAATTTTGGACAGCCTAATCTTTCTTGGCTTAAATTTTTTATAAACAGCTCCTATTTTATTTCGGTTATAGGAATAATAATTTCTATTCTTTCTTTAATCTATTTCAAGAAAAAGTATAAAAAAGAAAACAACAATATTCATCCTAAAATTATTTTGGAGCTATGACAGATAAATATGATGTAATTATTGTTGGTGGTGGTATTCTAGGCACTTTTCATGCCTATCATGCCCATAAAAAAGGTTTAAAAGTAGCTATTTTAGAAAAAGATAAGCAACCGCAAGGTGCTACTGTTCGAAACTTTGGTCAAGTTGTACCCTCAGGAATGAATACTAAATGGCAAACTTTTGGTCGAGAAAGCCTTAAAATTTATAAAGACATTCAATCTAATTTTGATATCTCTGTTCGTCAAGAGGGTTCTGTTTATTTAGCTTCTAATGACGAAGAAGTACAGTTAATACAGGAATTAGCAGACCTAAACAAAGCTAACGATTACAACTCTATTTTACTTACAAAAGAAGAATGTTTAAAGAAATATGATGGGTTAAAAAGTGATTATGTAAAAGCAGGTTTATTTTTTCCTGAAGAAATAATTGTAGAACCTTTTTTAATGATCAATAAACTGCACGCTTATTTAAAACAAGAAGGGATGCATTTGTTCTTTAACACCCAAATTATCCAATGTGATGCTCTTGTTAATGGTGTTGTTTTAACAGCATCAAATAGCACATTATTTATGGCGGCAAAAGTGATAATTTGTAATGGAAGTGATTTTAAAACCTTATATCCAATAGTATTTAAAGAGAGTGATTTAATCGTCTCGAAGCTACAAATGATGGCCACAAAACGGCAAAAAAACTATAAGTTAAATGGCTCTATTTTAACAGGATTATCTATAAGACGTTATGAGGCTTTTGAAGAGTGTGCCTCTTATAGATCTATAAAGAATAAAGAAGATCAGGATTCACTTGAGAAAAAATGGGGTGTACATATTCTATTTAAACAAGCAAAAGATGGGTCTATTATTCTAGGAGATTCGCATGAATATGCGCCTGCTGCTAAAATTGATGACTTGGGCTTTGATTTAAATATGGATATTGACAATTTTATTATTCAAGAAGCTAAAAAAATTATAGCCTTGCCTTCTTATAAAATTAAGCATAGATGGTTTGGTATGTATTCGCAATGCAAAACAACCGATATTTATCAGAATACAATAGATAAAAACATTCACATTATTACGGGTATTGGAGGAAAAGGAATGACAGGTAGTGCTGGATTTTCAAAAGAAAATATAAATAGAATATTCAATTAAATGAAAAGCATAGAATTAGTAGTATTTGATATGGCAGGAACCACAGTTAACGAAGACAACGTGGTGTACAAAACCTTACAACAAGCAATCAATAAGAAACAATATAATTTAAGTTTAGATTTTGTTCTAGAACATGGTGCTGGAAAAGAAAAACATCAAGCTATAAAAGATATTTTGGCTGTAAAAACAGGGGAGGAACAAAATGATGCTGCTTTAGAAATTTTTAAAGATTTTAGAAAACTATTGGAGGCCGCTTATGAAAATTTGGACGTTACCACTTATGCTGGAGTAGAGGATTTAATCGACTTTTTACGAAAAGAAAACATTAAGGTTGCTTTAAATACGGGTTATGATACAAACACGGCTCAGTTTCTATTGGATAAGATGAAATGGAAATTAGGGCTTCAGTTTGATGTTCTAGTCACTGCCGATGATGTACAACTTGGTAGACCCAATCCTGATATGATTTTTGAAGCAATGAAAATTCTCCAAATTACAGATGCGTCTAAAGTAATCAAGGCAGGAGATTCGATAATTGATATTGAAGAAGGGAAAAATGCCTTATGTGGAATTACGATTGGAGTAACAACAGGAGCTCATACGAGAAAACAATTAGCATTAGCTAGGCCAACTTATATTTTAGATTCTCTATTAGAGTTAAAAACGATACTTGAAAAGTAATATTTATCGGGTCGTTTGCTTACACAAAAAAGTAAACGACCAACATTTTTGAAGATACAGTTCCTTTATTTACTGGAACATGAGCAATTCTACCATCAAAAAAAATAGAGTCTCCTTCTTTCAACAACACCTCTTCATCTCCAATTTCATAAAAACATTCACCAGAGAGTACATATTTAAATTCGTATGCGTCAGTCGTAACTCTTTCTCTTTGAGAGTTTGGTTCGACCTCTAATAACACGGTTTCAAAACCTAAAGAAGCAACTTGCTTTCCAAATATATATTGATATTTGAAACCTATCGCTTCATCTTCTTTTTCTATCAGCGCATTATCTTCTTTTCGTGACACTATGAAATTAGCCCCATTTACTTTTGGCATTCCTTGAAAAAATTCTGTCACCTCAATATCTAAAGAATTAATCAATTTTAATAAAACAGGAAGTGATGGCATAGTACGCCCATTTTCAATTCTAGAAATTAATCCGCTTGTTACACCAGCAGTATTAGCGATATCGCTAATTGTTTTATTACTTGATTTTCTTATTTCTTTTATACGTTTTCCAATACCTATTAAATAGTCTTCCATTATCAATGTATGCTAATTATGAACAGACACTTATTTCAAATTTTGAGGCTGTTCTTAGATTTTAAAACAATTGAATATAGGTAAATATTCTAATATCACAGTAAATAATTACATAAAAAAAGAGAATATAATTAGTGAGTATTTGTAAATAAAATTGATTAACCTTTTCATAACGTTTTTAATAGTTAGATAGCAATGATTTAATATAAACAGCCATTTACCTTAACCTTTACTGTTGATATTTGTTTCGTAGTAATTAACCAAAGTTTACAAATACGAAAAAAATGAAGAAAAAAAACTTACTGTTGATATTTGCTTTATTTGCATTTATCGCCATCCATTCCCAAGTGATTTTTACGGGAACGGTATTAGATGAAACTAACAATCCATTGCCTGGTGCTTCGATTGTTTTAAAAGGAAGCAGCACAGGTGTAGCAACAGATTTTGATGGTCGCTTTGAAATAGAAATTCCATCAGGGAATCAAATTTTAGTGGTGTCCTATATAGGATATCTGTCTTTAGATTATCCTACTAGTGGTAAAACAACAGGAGATATTTTATTACAACCAGATTCAGAAAATCTAGATGAAGTTGTGGTTACTGCTTTGGGTATTAAAAAAGAAAAAAAGCGATTAGGCTATTCCGTTCAAGAAGTGAAAGGAGATTTAACTAAGGCTAGAGATCCAAACGTAATGAATTCATTATCTGGGAAAGTTTCGGGTTTAGTAGTCGCCGCATCTGCGGAGTTTTATACGAAACCAAATATGTATTTACGTGGAAAAAAACCTTTAATAGTAATAGATGGGGTTCCTTTAGGAACGGACACTTGGAATATTAGTCCAGATGATATTGAAAGTATAAATGTTTTAAAAGGAGCAAATGCCGCAGCACTTTATGGTTCTGCAGGGGGTAATGGTGCTGTTCAAATCACTACCAAAAGAGGCACAAAAGACGTTCGCGGGTTTGTGATTGAATACAACCAAAATAGCATGCTTCAGGGCGGATTTAATGCCGTTCCAGAAGTACAAAACTCATACGGACCTGGTTCTTACGGCAATTATGCATTTAAAGATGGAAAAGGTGGTGGTATCAACGATGCTGATTATGACCAATGGGGACCAAAATTCGATGGCCAATTAATTACGCAATATGATAGTCCACTAGACACAAATGGTGAGTTAATACCAACCCCTTGGACAGCCAGAGGTGCTGATAACTTTGATAATTTTATGGAAACAGGTTTTTTAACAACAAACAACCTTTCTATAGCCTCCCAATTTGATAAAGGCAATATTCGTTTCTCAACATCTCATACCTATCAAAAAGGAATCAACCCAAATACAAAGTTGAATATCTACAATTTTAACTTAAGTAGTAAATACAATTTTAGTGAAAAAACAGCTATAGATGCTAGTGCCAATTTTAACTTTCAAACATCACCTAATAACCCAAATGTAGGATACGGACCTAACAGCTACATTTATAATATGCTAATTTGGGGTGGTGCTGATTATGATGTTAGAGAACTAAGAGATTATTGGCAAGAAGGAAAGGAAGGTGTTCAGCAAATTAATTTTGAATACACTCGTTACAACAACCCATACTTTATGGCCTACGAATGGTTAAAAGGAGTTGAAACAAACGCCTTTACAGGACAAATTACTTTAAACCATAAATTTACCCCAAGCTTGGATGCGACTATTAGAACTAACGCAGCCTTAGACAATAGATTTAACAATGAGAAATTTCCATATTCGATGACTACCTACGGTAGAGAAAAAGCACAAGGAGATTATAAAGAGTGGTATGCCTACACGCTAAAAAGCTATACCGATATTATGTTGAATTATAATAAATCGTTTGGCTATTTCGGTGTAAGATCTACTTTAGGGACCAATCTTAATATTGAAAAATATAGAGGTTCTTATGCCACTACAGATTATTTAATTGTTCCAGGTCTTTACACTTTAAGTAATACCCAAACGCCAGTTCAGCCATCGAACTCTAGGAGTCACTTTGAAACCTATGGCTATTATGCTTCTGCCGATTTTTCCTATAAATCATTCCTTTTCTTAGGGGCAACTGGAAGAGTTGATAAAGATTCTAGGTTACCAGAGAAAAATAATTCATTCTTTTATCCATCAGTATCACTAAGTACAGTTTTAAGTGAAGTAATCGATATTCCTTATGTAGACTTTTTAAAAGTACGGGGGTCCTTTGCCAAAGTAGGTAGTTCATTAGACATCTATAGCAATTTAGATACTTATGCCTTAAATAGTCCTTTTACAGTAAACGGTACAACGTATAATCCTGCGTATGTAAATTCCGTTTTATCAAATGAAGATTTAGAACCTGCTTTTAACTCCTCTACAGAATTTGGTATAGAGACACAATTATTAAATAATAGATTAGGATTTGATGTTACTTATTATGAAAATAAAAACGGCCCACAAATTTTTAATTTGCAGTACTCTGAAGCATCTGGTTATGATGGTAAAAAATTAAATGGGATTACCACTAAAACAAAAGGATGGGAAGTGGCTTTAACAGGCACACCAGTGAGAGGGGAAAACTTTAATTGGAGTATAAGCTTAAACTGGGCTGCATATAAAGAATATTTAGAGGAGGTTTATGGTGATATAGAAAACAATGGAAGAATAAACATAGGAGACAGAGTAGATGCCTATTATATCACAGACTTCATGAGAACTGGAGATGGGCAATTAATCGTCGGTAATGACGGTAAACCACTAAAAAATGCCTATGAAACAAGAGTTGGATATTTAGCACCTGACTGGTCTGCAGGTATATCAAATAACTTAAGCTACAAAAACTTTTCGTTTGACTTTTCCTTAGATGGTAGATATGGTGGTAAAATTGAAGATTATGTGGCTAGAAAAATGTGGCAAAGTGGTCGTCATATCGGAACAGATACTCCTGAAAGAGCTAATGATGTTCAAGGGATAAAATCGTATGTAACCGATGGTGTTATAGTTACTGGCGGAGACTTAACTACGGATGGAGAAGGGAATGTGTTATCGGATACAAGAACATTTGCTCCCAATACTACAAAAATGTACTACCAAGATTACTCCAAAGCGTATCATGGTCAATCTGCAGCAAACATTATCGATAAAACATTCTTTAAGTTGAGAGAAGTAAATATGACCTATACTTTTCCTAAAAAGGCATTAGAGAAAACATTCATCAATAGTGCTTCAATTTCCTTAATAGGTAGAAACTTAATTTATTTCGCAAAGCATAAAGATATTGATTTAGATCAGTTCAATGCCGAAAGAGAATCACCATTGCAGTCACCAACAGTAAAAAGTTACGGTTTAAACTTAAACCTTAAATTCTAAATATATCAAAAATGAAAACATATACTATTAAAAAAGTCTTTGCACTTCTAACGCTATTGGTACTTGTATTTTCTTGTACCCAGTTTGAAGATTTAACCGATGACCCCAATAAGGCAACAAGTGTTCCACCTTCCATGTTATTATCTGAAGTGCTTAATGTACTCAACAATATTGGTAATGATGGTGCTTGGGAAGAACCTCAAAGAGATAATCAATTCTGGGTAATTTCTTTTGATTACTATGGAGATCAAGATTATAACTGGGGAGAAATTAATTATAGATACAATACCTTATCTAATGTTGTTGCCATGGAAAAGGAAGCTGAAGATTTAGATTCAAAAAATAAATACGAAGCTTTAGCTAAATTTTTCAAAGCGTACTTCTACGATTATATGTCTAAAAGAGTTGGAGATATTCCTTTAAAAGAAGCCTTACAAGCATCGGCGGAAACTCCTATAACTACACCTGTATACGATAGTCAAGAATCTGTTTATAATGATATTTTAGACCTGTTGGAAGCGGCAAATGATCAAATTACTGCTGCAAAAGCCGAGGTAGGTACTTCTGATATCTTAGGAGATTTCTTCTTCAATGGAGATTTAGACAAATGGCAAAGAACCATTAACGCATTTCATTTAAGAGTTTTAATATCATTAAGTAAAAGAAACTCAGAATTAAATGTAGCTAATAGATTTAATACAATTATTTCTAATCCTTCAAAATATCCATTATTAAGAGGATTAGAAGATAATATGATGCGTATTTTTTCTGATGAACAAGGAAATAGGTATGAATTAAACCCAAGTAATTATGGTTTCAATAGAAATAGAAATATTATGGGTGCCACTTATCTAGATTTGTTAAAAGAGAATAATGACCCTAGAATTTACATTGTTGCTGACCCAGCACCATTTTATTATGATGCAAATGATCCATTCAATCTAGCGGCTTATATCGGTGCTAATACTGGTGATGATCAAGGTCAAATGCAGGTAGATTCAGATGCTGGGAAGTATAGCTACCCGAATGAAGCTAGATATTATAGCAACTTTGAAGGGGAACCATATATCCAAATAGGGTATTCTGAGCAAGAGTTTACTATTGCGGAGGCCATGAATATAGGTTGGATTACTGGTGATGCTGAAGCTCATTATGTAAATGGAATTACTGCTTCGATGGAATTTTATGGAATAGCTCAAACCGACATAGATACTTTTTTAACAACGGCGAATATGGTATATAAAGGGGATAATAATGATGGTTTAGCGCAAATATTAACTCAAAAGTATATTGCATTCTTTAACAACTCAGGCTTTGAAGCATATTTTAACTATAGAAGAACCGGAGCTCCTACTTTTGATATTGGCCCTGCTAATAAAAACGGAGGTAAGATTCCTTTACGTTGGAAATATCCTCAAAGCGAAATTCAAAATAATGCAGCTAATGTAAATGCAGCATTATCCTCTCAGTATTCGGGTTCTGATGATATAAATGCAGCAATGTGGATTATAAAATAAGTATGAAAAACATAAAATTTTTAATCTTGACCATAGGAATGTGTTTCCTATGGTCTTGTATTTCAGAAAAAAAACAAGCATTGCCCACTATAAAGCATGTGGTCGTTATTGGTTTTGATGGATTGAGTCCTGATGGTTTAGAAAATGCCAACACACCTACTTTTGATAAATTAATTGTAGAAGGGTCATCAACTATGCATGCAAGAGCGGTGCTACCTACTAGTTCTAGTCCTAACTGGGCTTCTATGATTATGGGTGCGGGCCCGGAGCAGCATGGGATTACTTCTAACGCATGGGAAAAGAATAATTTTGTTTTACCCGCCATAACGCAAAGTGAAGATTTTTTATTCCCTACCATTTTTAATTTGGTAAATTCTCAAATAGAAAATGCCGAAATAGGCGCAATTTACCATTGGGATGGTTTTGGAAGACTTTTTGAAAAAAGCACTGTGGATTATGACATAAACCCTGCTACAGCAGATGAAACAGCTAAAATAGCAAGTGCTTATATTCAAGAAAAAAATCCAAAATTCACCTTTATTCATTTTGACCATATAGATCATGCTGGGCATGAATTTGGTCATGGAACTCCTGAATATTACAAATCAGTAGAAAAAGCAGATGTGCTATTAGCGGAGGTTATGAAAGCAATTACTTCATCTGAAATGGCTAGTGAAACTGTTGTTATTATTAGCGCAGATCATGGTGGATTAGGTAAAGGTCACGGCGGAGAATCTTTAGGTGAAGTCGAAATTCCGTTTATCGTTTGGGGAAAATCAGTCAAGAAAAACCATACGCTTAAATTTCCAGTTTATCAATATGATAATGCAGCAACTGTAGCTTTTGCACTTGGCATAAAAACACCTATGGCGTGGATTGGTAAACCTGTAAAAAATGCTTTTGAAGGTTTTGATGAAACAGATGCTTATCTTACCACTAGATTATTCAAAGAGCCCCAAATTCTTCCAAAAGCGCAGCTGAGCAAAAAAGCTGGTGGCTTGTTTAATGAAGAAGCTAAGGTTATAATAGAAAACCTTAATAATGAAGGAGAAATTAGATATACTTTAACTGGAGAGATGCCTTCTCGCGATTCTGAAGTCTATTCCAGTCCTTTTAAAGTTTCGAAGAATACCGTTGTAAAGAGCGCCATTTTTAAAAATGAACGCATTATGAGTACGGTAAACGAAGCTTTTTTTAGAATAAAATCTGTAAACAAAATTGCTCCAATTACTTATGAGGTATTCTATTTAGATAACCTTACCAGCATACCCTCTTTAGAGCATAGAAAGCCAGATGCGATAGGTACTTGTTTCGAAATTACTTCTGATGAGGTTAAAGAAACACTAAAAAGCAATATGGTTGTTCGGTTTAAAACAACAATAAACCTTAAAAATACAAATGAATATGCCTTTTTTACACGTTCTGATGATGGAAGTAAATTATGGATAGATGGTAATGAAGTAGTGGATAATGATGGCGATCACGGCGTAACAGAAAAAGGGAATGTGCTTATGCTTGACAAAGGAAAACACACCTTAGAAGTCGTGTGGTTTAATGGTGGAGGTGGTGGCTGGTTAGATGTTTTTTATCAAAGCAAATCCATCCCAAAACAAATAATCCCAACAACCATATTGGAGTAAGAAAATAGTGATACGGATTAGAGATGAATCAAGATAAACTAGCACTAAATAAGAAAACAGAAGGTGATATAAACGCTACTCCAGCCAGGGAAGAATGGTTAAAAACGGCCATGTCCGATAAAGCAATAAAAGTCTTAGACAAAGATGCCCGTTACTTTTTACATCAATCTATGTCTACCCCATGTTTAGATGTTTTAGAAACTTGCGAAGGAGCCCACATCATAAATATTGATGGGAAAAAATATCTAGATTTTCATGGGAATAACGTGCATCAAGTGGGTTACGCAAACCCAATGCTTGTGGCAGATTTAATTCAGCAATTACAAAAACTGCCTTTTTCCCCCAGACGATACACCAATATACCCGCCGTTGCTTTCGCCGAAAAACTAGCATCACTGTGTCCGTCAGACCTAAATCGGGTATTACTTACGCCAAATGGTAGTTCTGCCGTAGGTATTGCGCTAAAAATAGCAAGAGCTGTCACGAAAAAATTTAAAGTGGTTTCCTTCTGGGATTCCTTTCATGGTGCTTCATTAGATGCTATTAGCGTTGGTGGAGAGGCTGTTTTTAAAGAATACATGGGTCCCTTAATGCCTGGGGTAGAAAGAATTCCCCCTCCCATAACCTACAGAGGTATTTTTGAAGATAATGAGGATAAATGTCTAGAACACCTAGAATATGTTTTCTCAAAAGAAGGCGATATAGGGGCTTTTATTGCCGAAACAGTTCGCAATACAGATGTTCAGTTTCCTTCTTTAAGCTTTTGGAAGAAAGCCAGAGAATTATGTACCCAATATAATGTTTTATTAATTTTAGATGAAATACCCATTGCACTTGGTAGAACCGGAAAAATGTTTGCCTTTGAACATTATGGAATAGAACCAGATATTTTATGCTTAGGCAAAGGATTAGGTGGTGGTATTTTTCCACAAGCAGCAATAGTTACAAGAGATGCCTACAATACATTTCAAGATATTTCATTAGGCCATTACACGCATGAAAAAAGCCCATTAGGAGCTGTTGCTGGTTTAAGTACTCTCAAATTTATAGAAAGTGAAAGCCTACTAAAAAAGGTAAATTCGGATGCAATATATATGAACACTTCTCTATATGCGCTCAAAATTAAACACTCGATTATTGGTGATATAAGAGGGAGAGGACTTTTGTGGGGAATAGAGCTAGTAAAAGATAGAACAACCAAAGAAAAAGCTATTGATGAAGCTGAAAAAATAATGTATTCATGTTTAAAAAAAGGCCTTAGTTTTAAAGTGTCAGCAGGAAATGTGTTGCAGTTGTCTCCTGCACTTACCATTACACGAAAAGAATTAGATACTGCATTACAAATACTAGACGAAGCATTAATGGAAATTCAATACTAAATTATATATACTCATGAAATTACGCGAAATTATATGCTGCCTACTCTTTATACCTATAGTAGGATTTGCACAAATAGCAAAGGAAGCCTTTTTAGTTGAGCCTTACTTACAAGATGCCGAACCTAACTCCATAAAAATTATGTGGGAAACAACATCGGGTAAAGAAAGTATGGTTGAATGGGGGTTAACACCAAAATTAGGTAAGAAAACAAAGGGAATAGCCTATGATGTGAATTTTACTGATGCGAGAATTCACGAAGTAAAAATCGAAAACCTAAAGCGTTTCACGGGGTATTATTATCGTGTAAAAACGGGAAAATTAATTTCTGATACCTATCAATTTAAAACACCTCCCTTTGCAACTGATGATGCGTCTTTTAATATTATTGCCATGAGCGATATGCAAAAGGATCATAACAATCCGGATAAATTTTTAGAAGTAGTAAATGATGGAATTTTACAGTATTTAAACAAAGAATTCGACGGAAATGTGCCTAATAATTTGGCTATGGTACTAATTCCGGGTGACTTGGTTGAAAATGGCACTAACTATGGCCAGTGGAAAAATGACTTCTTTAACCCTGCAGAGAAATTATTTGCTGAGGTTCCTGTGTATCCGGTTTTAGGAAACCATGAGAAGAATTCTAATTTCTATTTCAAATATTTCAGTCTTCCTGAAAATGGGACACCTGCCTATGCAGAACATTGGTGGTATAAAGATTATGGCAATACGCGAATCGTCGGACTAAATTCTAATGATGGATATCGCGATAGCAAACAGCAATATGAATGGCTAAAAAAAGTATTAGACGCTACAGAGAAAAACCCTGATATAGATTTTGTTTTTGCGCAAATGCATCATCCACACAAATCAGAATTATGGATTCCGGGAGAAACAGATTTTAGTGGAAAAATCGTAAAAATGTTAGAAGATTTCTCTTCAAAAACAGGTAAGCCTAGCATTCACTTTTTTGGACATACCCATGGCTATTCTAGAGGCCAATCAAAAGAGCATAAACACCTTTGGATAAATGTTGCTTCTGCAGGTGGAGCAATAGATAATTGGGGAGAATTTGAAGGGAGAGATTATGATGAATTTACAGTTACCCAAGATGAATATGGCTTTGTAATGGTTGAGGTAGATGGGGATAGAGATAATCCAAACTTCACCATAAAAAGAATTAGTAGGGGGAATGAAAATAAAATAAGAAACAATGAACGTACCGATAGTATTACCGTCTACAAAACCGAAAGAAAACCGCTAGCACCTATTGCCATGTCACCAAATAACGAAACCGTACCCAGCTCTGGAACTGTATTAAAAGCAGGAAATTTTAAAAGTAGTTTTGACGCCACTTTTCATGCAGCATCACAATGGCAAATAGCCGAAAAGAGAAGTTTTGAAAAGCCAATTTTTGATAGCTGGAAACAGTTTGAAAATTGGTATTATTTAGAAGATCGTCAGAGAGATGATGATTTGACCGATGAACAAACAAAACGACTTCAACCAAACACGACCTATTACTGGAGAGTGCGCTACCGTGATCAAAATCTAAATTGGAGCGACTGGTCACAAACACTATCATTCACCACTGAAAACTAATTAAAATGAAAAAAACGGGAATCTATTTAGGTCTATTTCTTCTACTAATCAATTGTGCTTTTGCTCAAAAAAAGGAAGCTACGAATCCGAAGATTATTTTGATCACCTTAGACGGCTTGCGTTGGCAAGATTTGTACACTGGTGCTGATCCGCTCTTGATTGCAAATTCTGTATATGTTGAAGACACCACCGTGCTAAAAGCATATTTTTGGAAAGATTCTCCTGTAAAAAGAAGAGAAGCATTAATGCCTTTTTTCTGGACTGAAGTTGTAAAAATGGGGCAGTTACATGGGAATAGAACACTCGATAGCAAGGTAGATTTAACCAATACTATGTGGTTTTCGTATCCTGGGTATAATGAGATTTTAACAGGCAAAGCAGATGATGACCGTATCACCAGCAATGATAAGAGAAACAACCCGAATAAAACAATTTTGGAGCTTTCTAATAATTTACCTCAATATAAGGGCAAGGTTGCTGCTTTTGGGAGTTGGGATGTTTTCCCTTATATCGTGAATGAAGAGCGTTCTGGAGTACCTGTAAATGCGGGTTTTGAATTAGCGAAGGGGAATGGCTTAACAGAAAAAGAACTTTTCTTGAACGATTTACAACCAAAAGTACCCAGCCCTTGGGGTTCTGTTCGTTTAGATGCTTTTACCCATTATTACGCTTTAGAACACATAAAAAAAGAACACCCAGAACTGGTGTATATTTCTTATGGTGAGACCGATGATTTTGCCCATGATGGGGAATATGATTCGTATTTAAAATCTGCTCACAATACCGATGCTTTAATCAAAGAATTGTGGGAGTATACACAACAAGATGCATTTTATAAAGATAATACTGTTTTTATAATCACTACAGACCATGGGCGTGGAACTGAACCTTTAGAAACATGGAAACACCATGGAAGTAACATAAAAGGTGCTGGGCAAACTTGGATGGTATTATTCGGAAAAGGAGTAGACACTTTAGGTGAAGTAAAAACAAACGAGCAGTTATATACCAATCAAATTGCGCCTACTATTCTTAACCTATTAAAAATAGAAATTGACACAAAAATAATGGAAGGCAATCCTTTACCTCTTTCCAAAAAATAAGAATTAAGTTTAGTTTTGAGTTTTTATTGAAGGCCAGTGCAGAAATGTATTGGCTTTTTTGTGAACTAAATACAATCTTTAAAGGATAGTTATATTTTTAGATGTATTCCCTTTATTAAATTATTCTCAAATAAATTATTTTTTGGAGGTTTTATGCGTTATTATTTTGCAAAATGCTCCATATTTAATTATAACAATATATGTGACTAATGTAGTAGATCCAGCCAAAAAAAGTGAACTATCACATATATTCAAAAAAAAATTCTCAGAGAGTAAACCCTGAGAAGTTTTTATGAATGAGTTTTTTTGCTTTTGTAAGAACTTAAAAATAGTTCTTAAAAGCTATTTACTTAGCCAAATTAATTTCTACTCTTCTATTTTGAGCTCTTCCAGATTTAGTTGCATTTGTTGCGATAGGTTTGCTTTCTCCATGACCTATAGAAGATAACCTTAATGCATCAACGCCATTTTCGATTAAGAAGTTTTTAATTGCATTGGCTCTATTATCTGATAATTTTTGATTTACCAAACTACTACCTACACTATCTGTGTGCCCTTCTATTAAAAATTTAGCCTTTGGATATTCTTGTAAAATTTTAATAATTTCAGCTAAAACAGCATTAGACTCTGTTTTTATAGAAGACTTACCAGAGTTAAATAATATAGTTTTGGCATAAGCATTTAAAGTCTTTTGAACCTCTTCAGTTACTTCTGGCTCTGGACAACCATTATTAGCTACAGTTCCAAATTCATTAATACATTTGTCCTCTTTATCGATTACACCATCTTCATCAGTATCTTTCCAAGGGCAGCCATTATTCTCTACTGGACCTGCTTGCTCCATACAGTCGTCAACATTATCTAAAACAGAATCTCCATCTTTATCTCCCCACGGACAGCCATTATTCTCTACTGGACCTGCTTGCTCAATACAGTCATCAACATTATCTAAAACAGAATCTCCATCTTCATCTCCCCACGGACAACCATTATTCTCTTCCGGACCTGCTTCTTTAGGGCAGTTATCTAATTTATCTGGTACACCATCTTCGTCTTTATCTTTAGGCTTTCCCTGATAAACAGGTATTTTTATACCTGCATAAACATCTGCTCCATTAGAATTGTCACTAGTTAATACAGATAATAGCGATCCAGATCCTATATATAAAGGTCCTGCTCTTAAACCAGCTCCTATTTGAAAACCATTATTTTCAATAATACTTAAAGGGGCATAAAAACTAAACCATTTACTTTCAAAACGGGGTGTTAAAGAAACAACATTAGATATACGACTTGCTCTTTCTTTTCCCTTAGATATAAGAGAAAGATCTGTGTTTAAGTTTAAATAAAACTTACTATTAAAACTCCAATCAGCATTAACATGAATAGCCGTAGGAAGTATTGCATTATAACCAACTGTAGACGCTGTTAAAGAATATAAGTTATTTAAGACATCATTAATATCTTCTTCATTTTCAATATCTTCTTCACTTATTGCTGTATTGGTGATATCAAATGTTTCTTCTTTTCCATCTTTGTATTTTATACTTCCAATATCAGTAATAGATAAACCTAATTTTAATTTGTATTTATTTTTATCTTTAAACGAATAAGAATCTCCGTTAGCATTTGTTTTTTTATAAGCCGCATGGTTAGGCCTCCACTCGTAAACAAAACCTAAATCGCCTCCAAATCCAGTAGCTTCTTTAGGAATTTCATATTCGTAATTATCATTATCAAAATCAGCAAAGCGCCCGTAAGTAATAGTTCCTGTTGAAGTAAAACTACCAGTAGTTTCGCCTCCACCTAAATCGGTACCATCTTCATCATAATTTATAGTTACATTTTTTCCTTTGGCATAACCGCTACCCGCTCCTTGTAAGTACTTAAGAGTTAAACCTGCTTTTAAAAAATGTTGGTCTTTATCTAGTAACACGCGTGCATAAGTAACTCCTGCTTCTGCCCATGCTTGGCTAAAAATTGAAAAATCACCTTCGTTAATGTTAAAATCATTTGTTGTATCATCATCTAGTGCATCAACAGTTTCTCCATTAATCTCATTAAAATTCGCAAAAGATCTACCTCTAGTAAAAATTGCTATAGAACTATTCGTAGTTAAGTTAAACATAAATGATGGTCCTAGAACATCTACATTTAAGTCAATATTATTATTATTTGATGGCGTTTTTTTTGCACTCAGATCAAAATCATAATCACTTTTTATGGCATCCATTACATTTACACCGTAATAATCGTTTCCTGCAAATACACTAACACCTATTAAATTGATATCAGTTTTAAATCGAGAATCAACAATATTTGAGGGGTTTGCGATAACACTATTTACACCGCTATAGTTATCTGTAAGATAACTGATATAAGATTGTGCTGCTACATACGTATAGCTAATAAAGAATAGTAATATTAAACTAATTTTTTTCATGAATATGTGGTTTTATTTTTTCGCGTGTAAATCTATAATCTTCGATAAAACAACCACTATTTATGTTGTATAACATCTTAAAATGGTGGTGGAGGATTTAATAATTGTTTTTTAGTTAAAATACTACTCAAATAATTAAATATATTTTAGAAGGATTAGGCACCCTGAGGCTTGCATTGCAAGAAAATAAAAGTCATAATATAGGGTTGTTTGGACGCGGAACAGAACCCTTAGAAACATGGGAATCCCATGGAAGCAGCATAAAAAAAGGTGCTGGGCAGACTTGGTTGGTTTTATTCGGAATAGGAGCAGACACTTTGGGTGAAGTAAAAACAAACGAGTAGTTATATAGCAATCAAATTGTGCCTACTATGCTTAACTTATTAAAAATAGAAATTGACACAAAAATAATGGAAGGCAATCCTGTACCTCTTTCCAAAAAAATAAGAATTAAGTTTAGTTTTTATTTAAGGTCAGTACAAAATGTATTGGCTTTTTTGTGAAGTACATATAATTTTTAAAGCATAGTCATATAACAGCTATTACTTTTATCAATTCATTGCTATATAAAATATTTTGAGTGAAAGGTTGTAATTTGTAAGGGGCTCAAATTCTATAAATGATATTTTTCATAATCAATCATTGTTTAGAAACCTTTCACTAAAATTTCAATTATTTATTCCATTCCGGTATTTTTCCAGCTTCCAGAACTGGCAGAGGCTAGTACTGCTTCACATACCTTTTGCGTTTCAAGGGCATCTTTAAAAGTAGGATCGCAAGGCGCTCCAGTTTCAAGACTTTTTAAAAAATTGGCCACCTGATGTACAAAAGTGTGCTCATACCCAATGATTAATCCAGGCACCCACCATTTATCCATATAGGGCTGATCACTGTCGGTAACTAAGATAGAGCGCCATCCACGAACTATTGCATCATCGCCATAATCGTAATATTCCAATCGATTCATATCCTCCAAATTCCAACGGATAGAAGCATTTTCTCCATTAATTTCAAAAGTATAGAGCGCCTTATGCCCCCTAGCATATCGTGTAGATTCAAAAAGACCTAAGGAGCCGTTTGAAAAGTGACAATGAAAGATACAAGCATCATCAATGTTGACTTTCTGAACTTCTCCTGTAGCCTGATGCACTCGTTCCTTTATAAAAGTTTCCGTCATTGCCGATACATCTTTAATTCCTCCATTCAACCAAAGCGCAGTATCGATACAATGGGCAAGAAGGTCTCCAGTTACCCCTGAGCCTGCTGCATCGGCATCTAAACGCCATAATGCTTCTCCACCCTGCGGAAGATCTGGACTAATGGTCCAGTCTTGCAGAAAGTTGGCTCTATAATGAAATATTTTACCCAATTTTCCCTCATCGATAAGTTGCTTGGCCAAGGTAACTGCTGGTGCTCGACGATAGTTGTACCATACCGTGTTTTTTACTCCTGCCGATTCTATTGCCGCAACCATTTTTTCACCTTCTTCTAAGGTGCGTGACAAAGGCTTTTCACACAGAATCATCTTCCCGGCTTTTGCCGCTGCAATAGCAATTTCTGCATGCATATTATTGGGGGTACAAATATCTACCGCATCTATATCTTCCCGAGCGATAATGGCTTTCCAATCTGTTTCTATTGATTCATAGCCCCATTGCTCTGCAAATGCCTGTACTTTGTCTTTATTTCTAGAACAAACCGCTTTTAAAACCGGTTTATATTCCAATTCAGGAAAAAAATTAGACACCCTATTATATCCATTAGAATGGGTTCTGCCCATGAACCCACATCCTATTAATCCTATTCTTAACTCTTTTTTATTTCCCATTATAATAATTTTAGATTAAGCTTTCCATCCGTGCTGCTCACGAACTTTTATCAGGGTCGCTAAAATATCGTTCCACGTTTGTTGTTTTGTCATGACGGAGTTATCGAACATGCATCCATCCCAACAAATGTGTTTAAAAGCTTTGGTAAGTTCTCCATTTTCATCTCGTAACCAAAATCCAGCATCATTCACCACATCTAGTCTTCCATTTGGATCGTTAGCCAAACAATGGCGTCCTGTTTTATCGTGGGATCCGGTTCCGTGAACTGTACCATCGTTTTGTGCTACATGGAAATCTATGGTCCAAGGGCGTAAAGCATCCGTAACTGTTTTTAAACCTTTCACTAAGGTTGCTCGATCATTCCAATCGAAATCTTTTGGAAGAATTCGATCTTTAGGGCTATTGTAGCCTAGCAAATACAATAAAGTATGAGACATATCTGCTTGAAAACCAATATTAGGTCTATCTACGGCTTCCAAAGTGTCCACCATTGTTTTCCAACTATGCATCCCGCCCCAGCAAATCTCTCCTTCCGCAGCCAATTTTTCATCATAATCTGCTGCTACATCACAAGCTGCCCTAAAAGTCTTCGCAATAAGTTTTGTATTTTTCACAGGATCTTTAGCCCATTCTTGTGGACTAGAAGCAGAGTCTATACGAATAACTCCATAAGAACGAACACCGTGTTCTCTTAATATTTTTCCAAAATGGCACGACTTCTTTACCATTTCAATGAAAGTTTTTCTATCTGCATCACTACCTAAAACTGGGCCTCCCCATATAGGCGCTACTAAGCTTCCTACTTTTAAATCATAGCTCGCAATCTTATCCGCTAATTTTTTAATCTCATCAGCTGTGCTATTAATATTGACATGGGGATCTAGTAGCCCTATATCCACCCCATCAAACTTAACTCCGTTAACATCCGCAGCTGCCGTCATTTCTAACATTTTATCAAATGAAATTACGGGCTCAGAATCAGGACCTTTACCTACAATACCGGGCCATGTAGCGTTATGTAGTTTAGGAAAATTATTATTTTGCATGCTCTTGTATTTAAAATTAAACTAGAATTGTCATTTCTATCAGCGGCTGTATCGCTTAAAGATTACAACTTTAAATCTGGATTTTCTGGGCCAAAATGCTTGAGCATCACCAAAGGATCTGTACTCGAGTTATTGACAATAGTAACCCCTTCTTTTGCGGTATTTTCTGTAACAAAAAACTCATCATATGTAAGTTGCCCATATCTGATTAACGCAGGTGTCTCTACATTCCACACGCCCATTTTACCATGACCTTGCATCATAATCATTCCATAGGCGGCATTATCTGTAATGGTCACTGTTTGATCAGGCATTACGGTAAGCTCTTTTGCACTAAAAGCATCAGAACGATAACAGATCCAATTTTCAATATATCCCTCTCGCTGCATTTCCTCTAAAGGATTAACCGGAATAGGTTTCATAAATCTGGTTTCTAACATATTGGGATCTGTATTCAATTCCCAATCAATCACTTCCATCAATTGATCCACATCTCCAATTCTATCTTTTGGTGTACCATTCCAAAGTAATTCTTCCGGAATTATGGCTTCATTTACCAGCGATTGATACATAGCAAATACATCAGAAGCTTTTTGGGGTTCATAGGTACATAAACTTCCTGGAGCATGGAGCATTCCTGGGGGAACATCCCATCCTGTTCCAGGCTCTAAACGAAAAGCGGATGAATAATTGGTGATTTTATTATCTCCCTTGGTAAAATTAACCAAGCATTCTCGGATTTGCTCTTTGGTAGTACCAGGCGTAATTCCAAAAAAAGTATAGGGAAAATCTCCTCCATGATTATTTAATTGAGGAGGAAAATAATAGGCTTCTGGTTTTCCTTTTTGCCCTATTTTGGCGGCATGCTCATCGTTATGGTGAATATGATGCGGCAACGGCCCCATATTATCAAAAAATTTGGAATACATGGGCCAACTCCTATATTTTTCCCATAATCGATCTCCTATAATTACTCCTTTTAAATCATCAATAGCATCTTTTAGTAATATCAGAACTTCTTTCCCATCTTTTAGTGCCACTACTTGACTTAGTCCCTCATTCTCTCCTGTTAAAGGGCCATTTTTTGCTGGTGTTGTTGAGGAGAACCAACGTTCATCTATACCTCCTCTGGCACCTCCCAAAATATAGTAGTCATCCGGATGTAGTTTAATTCTTCGTCCCGGAACACAAAAAGATCGTGGTACCCAAGTAGGGGCTAAGCGTAGAATTCCTTTTCCTTGCTCCAATGCGGTTTCCGCTAAACTAATTGCCATAGTATATTCGTTTTAATAGTTAACTTAAATTTTATTTTTCCAATTTGCATTTCTATTTTTCTAGGAGTGCTACCTCGCAGGTATACGACCTAGTTTCTCCAGGTTCTAATAGAATGAGCTCATCTTGTTCTTTTGCTTTCAATTGACCTATAGGAGGGTTTGTACCCGGCTCTAAACCCAATACATATTCTCCCTTCCCAAAATGTTGCCAATTTGTCAACCATGGGAGTTGCTTTTTTTGAAACCGGAGTGATAATTCCAGATTAATTCTCGGGCTGTAAATGCCACATTCAGACATGCCTGAATCATCTGCATCTATATCTATGTAAGCAGCTTCTTCCCTTCCTCCAGAATGGTTTTCTAAGGGGGGTTTACAAGTGCGAAAATCATTCTCATCGGTAAAGAGTATCGTTGTATCTTCTTCTCTGGGTTGCCATTTGCCATTCCAAAATATTTTGGATCCTTCATCTACCAAGGGCCAACCTAAATTAAAATGATATAAAAGCATGTGTGGACTCACCGTATTTCCACGGTTAATTACTTCATCATGAATTACAATTTTTGCCTCACCAAGCTTCCCAGAAATGGTACGTTTTAATTCCAGTACGGGACCAAAAATCTGTGCTTGCTTTATTATTCCCGTAATACTCATCTCCATTTTTCCTGCTAAAGGATCGGGTTGAATTATGGAAATTATCTCAGCAGGTATATTACTTATAAGTCCGTGTAATCCCCGTTCTCCATTTTCATCGATTTCAGGACCACCAATATGTGAAAGCCCACAAGTGGTTAGTAATCCGCCTCCAAAATTACGAAGCCAATTAATTCCCTTGTCAGCAAATCTTTCTGGAGGGAGAATACCATTATGACTTATCCAAGCAAGACTATATTGATTGTAAAAAGCATCAGAAATATCCATGGCACGGTCAATAACTACCTTGTACCGTAAACCGGTTCCTGTATTTATCCACGCTATTCGTGTACCTCGTCCCAAACCATTATCAAGTATAGAGGTTTCTATACCTCCCATTTGAGAGGTATTCGAAATCTTATCTTTCCAATCCAAATTGTTAATGCCTCTACTCACTTTTTTCTCGTATTAATTTTCACCCTATAAAGATTACTTGATTTTTTTCAGGCTAATGTTCTTATATTCTACTTTCATTGGAGGGCCAACATGTACTTGAACTCCTAAAAAACCAGAAAGCTTTCGGTTTACTATATCCTCATCCGTTACATCACTCATTAAAATACCATTGATGTAATGTTGCAATCTATTCCCTTTAATTATAAGATGACATTCATTCCAATCTTCTTCATTAATTTTAGTTTTTAGGGAATCAGAATTCCCTAAAGAGGCTATTACTTCCCTATGTTGCCAAGCATTATTAGTTACGTTTGCTCCTAGAGAACCTTCTTCATTTGGATTGTTTTGTGAAGTGATAATTGCCTTCTCTCCTCGATATGCCAAAGTGGTTCGTTTCCGCTCTTCATAATTTTGCCCTGTATATCTATTTTGCCCATCAATATCTGCTTGATAACCTCGAAGTGCAAATGGTATGTTGTCTAAAAGTTCACTTCTGTAGTTAATTCCGCTATTACCATTCTTAGTAATGCGAAACGTTGCTTTTAGTTCAAAGTTATCTGGTTGACCTCCCTGCCAAACAATAAACGTATTCTGTTTTAATAAGGTAGAAGGGGTAACCTCTCCCACAAGAGCTTCATTCTCAACCCTCCAATACGTTGGGTCTCCTTTCCAATTAGCTAAAGTTTTACCATCAAAGATGGAAATAAAACCATCTGCTTTATCCTCCATTTGCATGGCTTCATCACTATGGGCAGTTTCCTTTTTTTCTTTACAAGATTGAAAGCTCAATACACTACAACCAAGTAATACAAAGAGAGATTTCCAAGAAGCGCTACTATTCATAATTTACTATTTTATTTAATTGTTATAATACACATAGAGCCCGTCTTTTCCGGCTACAATAATATCTTTTCTTTTATTTCCATTTAGATCAGCGACACTGAAATAGACTCCTGTTCCTTTCCCTTCTCCGTTGGGACCATAGTCTATTATTTGCTTTGAAAAACTTTCTCCATTCCACTGAAAGAAATACAACCCTATAGGATCATCTCCTCCTGGATCATGCCCGTTGTGGGCACGATACCGTTTCCCTGTAATAAGCTCCATATTCCCATCACCATCTAAATCTTCCCATTCCATAGAATGGTATTGAGAATTAAATGGATCTATAGGATGCTTGATCCAATGAATTTCTTTTGATTTTGAATCCTTGCGTTGTTCATACCAATCTAAACCATACCCATGTGCCTGACCTACTATTAGATCTTTTAATCCATCGGTATTTACATCTGCCACTAGTATTGGAACGCTTGCTGTTCCAAAATCAAATTCCTGATGAAATATCCATGGCTGAGTATACGGATGCTCCGGGACCTCCAGCCATCCATTATAAACAATCAAATCTCCTCTGCCATCGTCATTAATATCTCCAAAACCCAGACCATGTCCGTGCTTACTCATGATATTATAGGCTTTAAAACTTCCTGTTCTCTTTCCTTGTGAGTCTAAATGCAGCCTATAGATTATCAAAGAATCATTAGGCGTATTAGGTACTATTTCCTGTATTCCATCCCCGTCTATATCCCAGGCTCTGGTAGTTTCGATATTTCCAACATTGGCAATAGTATGTTCTTTCCATTCATTATCGCTACCTGGATTTTCTTTCCAGACCAACTGCTTTCCAAACCATCCTCCGGTTATAAAATCTAATTTTCCATCGCCATTAACATCCATAGGAATTGTAGAAAAATCATCCCAATATTCGCCATATCTTTTGGCTGCACCAATTGCATGTTTTTCCAAAAAATTAGGTCCTTCATACCAAAATCCTCCTGAAATTATATCAGGAATACGATCTCCATTAGCATCAAAAACAGCTACAGCTTCATAACTTTCTGATGCTATTTTAACCTTTTCAAAAGTTATAGGGATACCCACACTAGATTGTGAAAAACCCAAAAAGCATATCAACCCTACTATTGCTATCAAGATTTGTAGTCTCTTTTTATTTACACCTATAGGACTATAAAAAAGCATATGGAGTTATCTTATTTATTCATTTCGGAATAAACCGCATTTTCAGGTTTTCCTCCAGCGATTAAATAGGCCAATAAATCCTTTAGTTCTTCCTCATTTAATCGATTAATAGTTCCTGGAGGCATTAATGATACTGTAGAAAGCTTTCTTTCTTTTACCTGATCTTTTGGTACTTCTCTAGTAATGTCTGGTGCATACGGATTTTGAGAAATTACAAAGTCGCTATTATTTTCATTTACTATTCTACCTACAACAGTATGCCCATCTTTCAACGTAAAAGTCGTCGTATTATATTGATCAGAGATAACTGCACTTGGGTTTATAATTGCTTTTAGAATATCTTCTTTAGAAAATCTTGTTCCTAGCTGCGTTAGATCTGGCCCTACATTTTCTCCTGTACCAGCCATACTATGACATGTAACACAAGAAGTAGCGATGTACATATTTTTTCCTTCCTCGAAATTCCTTTTCCCTAAGCCATTTGCTAAAAGAGATGTTATATCTTCTTCCTGCCAATTTTTACCCGGTCCTTTAGGCTGAATAGCATCTTTTATATCATTCCCTGAACTATTTAGCAAAGAATCTCCTGACATCTCATTATAGTATTCAAACTTATCTTTTGGAACATGAGAAAGTGCCATTTTTCTAGCTTTGTCTATAAAACCAATATAGCTTCTACCTGCTTTAAAAGAAAAAGCTTTGTAATACCATTTAAAATATCTTTCTCTTAAAGCAGGTGTCCATCCCGCAGTAACATTGCTTAGAACGATACCATAATACGTATGTTGAGCAGGAGGCATATTCTTAAGTGTCTGGGCAATATCCATTCCATACTGAGGATTTCTTAAAATCAAATCTGCTGAATTTGTAGCGGTATTAGCCATAATATCTGCATTCTCTCCTTCTTGAGATTCTAATAAATCCAAGGTTTTAGATACTACCTTAGGATCATTAAGAAAAGCTAAGGTCTTGCTTAATAATTGATTCAGTACATCTTTTTCCTCTGGATAGTGAGGGGATAAATTAGAAATTATTTTATGCTGTAAGCTTGCATTTGGATTTCCAAAACGAGCTAAGACCAGTTCAAAAGCACGTAATAAATTTACTTGTTGAATTTCTGGCAAACTAGCATAATCTACAGCTAATAATGCGGTCAATAATTTATTTTGCTGAGACTCGTCGGTATGTCTAGCTAAAGCTAATATGCCTTGTATTTTAGCGATAACATCTTGCTCTGTATATACTTTTTCTTGCCATGTATTAACGGGCTGATGCTCTATGGCTATACGTGCGGCATATTGAATAAATCTATCTGGATTATTTAAATAAGGCCAAGCGAATTCAACAGCTCCTTTTTTATCATCTACATGATACGCTTCTAACTGTTTTCTTATTTTATTCTCTTTCGTTTCTTCAGGTAGTGCTATAGCAGATGTAGTATTTAAATCTTCTCCGTCATAAAAGACGCGGTATAAATCTGATTCTAACCTTCTTCCTCCGGTTAAGAAATATAATGCTCCATCAGGGCCAATTACACCATCAGTAAGTGGCAAAGGAATACCAGAAAGAAATTCTTCTTTTTTACCAGTGTACGTTCCTCCTTTTTGCGTAAGCTTAATACTGTATATAATTCCAAAACTCCAATCGAAAGCAAATAAGCTATGACGATATTGCTCTGGAAACTTAGCATCCTTACCATAAATTACATTAGTAGGTGATCCCTGACCAATATTTAATGTAGGTGGTAGATTATCTGGATAAGCTGGTGACCACTTTCCATTTCCTGTGCGCCAACCAAATTCACTTCCACTAGCAACGTGGCATATTCTTGTGGGTCTATACCAAGGCATTCCTAAATCCCATTCCATATCCGAATCATAGGTAAACATATCCCCATATTCATTAAAAGCCAAATCAAATGGGTTTCTAAAACCAGCAGCTACCAATTCCCAGTTCTTACCTTCGGAATCTATGTGTGCTATCCATCCCCCTGGCGCACCTCTGTTATTAGCGTGTCCACGAGGATCTTTAATTTGTGGAAATAAATTATCATCCTTCCAAACATTAGGTAATTTGTACGAGTCCATTTCTGGTAAATCTGTATGATTACCAGCGATAACATATATAGATTTCCCATCTGGAGCTAATACAATACTATGAGGACCGTGCTCACCTGGCTCGCCACTCAATGCTTTTAAAAGAGTTATCTTATCATATTGATCATCATTATCTGTGTCCTGCAAGCGATATAATCCTGTTCCCCTTTCAAATTCCTTATCCTTGGTATGGTTCACCATTACATATAAGCTATTAAACGCATAGAGTAAGCCCTGAGCAAAGCCCATTTGAATAGTAGCATCGGTGGCTTCATCTCCAGTATGGATTTTAAGCTTTTCAATTTCAGGTGTAAGGTTTTTGGAACCAATAGGGGCTAACTTTAAACGATATAATTCCCCATATTGATCTGCGGTAATTAAACGTCCTTTGTTATCAAAAGTCATAGCAACCCATGATCCTTCATTTCTGTCTCCTGGACTATACAAATGTTCCGCTTTAAAACCTGGCAACAATTTAAGTTTTTCAATTTTAGGACTTTTATTCTGGCTATCAGAAGATGCGGTTTCATTAGATTGTTTGCAAGAACTAATCATAAAACCAAGCATTAAAAAAGTAAAGAGAGACTTCATTTTGGAACTGTTTATTGGGGTCATATTATTCTAATAATTTATATACTATTCTTTTGAAAACTTTGAGTTTATTTACCACTTCGAGATTGTGGATTAGATGCATCTATAGTTGGTTACCAATTCTTCCACTACCAGGGAGTCCTTAGTTAGAAATAACCTTAGCGGCAATAATTCTGCCTTGCACATAGACATTGATTACTAAGAGTACTATTGTTGAAAACAAAATACCCTTGAAGTCTTGTAAAAGTTTTTCTCCTAATTAAAAAGTTAATCATTGTTGATTTATTATTAAAATAGTCTTAACAAGATTACAACTTGAAAAATAATAATGCATCCTGCACTTCACCGTACAATCCTGCGCCGTGCTGATTAAATGAACTACAATATTGCGTAAAGATTGCTAACATACTCAGGAATAGCTAAAATCCCGTGATTTTTGATATAATCCACGAAAAGTTTTGGGCATTTGTTTTCAATAGCTCGTCGAATTTATACCAAGCAATGACTCCATCCATGAAGGAAATGGTAGAGCGATAAAAAGAAAACTAGTGATGATTTAGACTGAGAGGAGATTACAACGCGAACTAGGAAAGTATAGCGTCAAGGATACTATAGCAGAATAACAATTAAGAAAATAGCAGCTTTAATTTGTGCTGACAGCACCGCGCTTTAGTCAGAGAAGTGCAAGCCACTTCGGCTTTGATACAACCAGTTGCCCAATATGTTTGCGAATCGTTCTACCCTTTAAAAGCGGAAATATTTGCAATTAAAAATAATAAAATTTGAGTTAGAAAAGATGTCGTACCCTGTCCAAAAACAAAAAGCCTTGAAAATCAATGATTTTCAAGGCTTAACAAACTGTAAAAGTGGTCCCACCTGGGCTCGAACCAGGGACCACCTGATTATGAGTCAGGTGCTCTAACCAACTGAGCTATAGGACCGGCAATTTGCGGTTGCAATATTACTACTTATTTTTATACGTTGCAAGCATTCTCTTTTACAAAAATGCTGCTTTTAAAAATTTTATACTTTTAGGTGTTCGAAAACTTTATTTCAATCTTCTTTTGGCGCTTCTTGACACAACTCAATCAGCACACCATTAGCGCTTTTGGGGTGAACGAAAGTCACTAATTTATTATCTGCGCCTTTTTTAGGGGTTTCGTTTAAAATAACAAATCCTTCTGCTTTTAATCGGGCTATTTCTGCAACAATATCAGCTACCTCAAATGCGATATGATGAATACCCTCACCTTTTTTATTTAAAAATTTAGCAATTGGACCATCAACTGTTGTTGATTCTAATAATTCAATTTTATTAGGTCCAGATTTGAAAAAAGAGGTTTTAACACCTTCAGAAACTACCTCCTCTTCTTTGTAACTTGGAGTCCCTAAAAGCTTTTTAAACAATTCATTAGATGCTTTTAAGTCCTTTACGGCGATGCCTATATGCTCAATTTTATTCATTTATTGCTAATTTATAGCAGTATCTAGTACTATTGGTCTAAAATACGCAATAATCTGCGTATTTTTGCCCTATGGAAACACAGAGACAAAAAAAAATTGGTGGCGTTATACAGAAAGATATTGCCGATGTCTTACAAAGGGCCGCTACAGATGGTGGGCTTAGAGGTACTTTAATTTCAGTATCTAAAGTAATCGTAACTACAGACCTTTCTATAGCAAAGGTTTACGTGAGTATATTCCCCACTAAAGATGCTGAGGAATTATTGAAAGGTATAAAATCAAATCAACCATTAATAAAACATGAATTAGCACAGCGTACTAAAAATCAGTTACGCCGTATGCCAGAACTATTATTCTTTTTAGATGATTCATTGGAATATATTGATGGGATAGAGAAATCATTAAAAGGTACAGATAACCCTATTTCTGATCCAGATTTATTAGAGAAAAGAAAAAAAGCATAATCTTTGAATTTTCCGCTGTATATCGCCAAGCGCTACGTTAGATCTAAAAGCAAGCAAAGCGCAGTTAACATTATCAACCTTGTTACTTTTTGTGTTATTGTTATTGGCTCTGCAGCACTTTTTATTGTTTTATCTGGTTTTGCTGGACTTAAAACATTTAGTCTTTCGTATACAAACACTTTTGATCCAGATTTAAAAGCACTCCCCGCTATTGGAAAATTCTTTTCTATTTCAGAAAAGCAAGAAAATGAGTTAGCAACACTTAACGGTATTGTCGCCTATTCAAAAGAGTTAGAAGACAGAGTATATCTAACCCACAAACAAAAAGATCATATTGCCTATATCAAAGGTGTTGATGACAACTACAATCAAGTAACAGGAATTGATAGCACACTTTATATTGGCGATTGGTTTAATGAGCAGCAGGTCGTTACAGGTATCGGAATCGCAAATTTGTTGAGTTTAAATATCAATAATTACAGAAGTCCGTTAGAAATTTTAGTGCCCAAACCGGGTACAGGATCTTTGTCACAACAGGGCCTAAATGCAAAATTTTTCAATACCGCTCCCGTTGTTGTAAGTGGTGTTTATGCTGTTGAGGCAGAATTAGATAATAAGTATGTTTTTGCACACCTGCCTATGGTTCAGGCCTTACTTGAAAAAGATAACACTCAAATTTCTGGAATAAATTTTAAATACGCTGAGAATGTATCGATTGATGACCTTAGACATACTATTCTAAAAATCTTTGATCAAAAAATTATTCTAAAAGATAGAAGAGAGTTGAATAGCACGCTGTATCGCATGTTAAATACTGAAAATTTAGCTACCTATTTAATTTTTACTCTTGTTTTGATTATTGCCTTATTTAATGTTGTTGGGGCATTTATTATGATGATTTTAGATCAGCAGGGGAATTCTAAAACATTGTATAGTTTAGGAACAACTATTAAAGAATTGAGACGCATCTATTTTGTGCAAGGTGTTATTGTAACTTTTTTAGGAGGACTAATAGGTGTTCTTCTCGGTTCTTTATTAATCTGGTCTCAGTTGCTTTTTGAGTGGTTAAAGATAAGTGCAGATTTAGCCTATCCTGTAGAATACCAATGGTTAAATGTATTCATTGTATTAGCAACAATTACTGTTTTAGGAATCATCGCTTCAAAAATAGCAAGTAGCAGGATTAATCGGGACCTCTTGTCTTAACTTGATTAGGAGAACTGATAATCACCAAAATTCTCTAGTACCTCGTCAAAAGCTTCAAAGACATCAACAGAATGGTCACTAGTCACCATTTTCATGCGGTATTCTTTAAAATTAGGAATGCCCTTAAAATAATTGGTATAATGCCTACGTGTTTCAAAAACACCTAAGGTTTCTCCTTTCCAATCTATCGCCATTTGTAAGTGACGGCGGGCAGCATCCACACGCTCTTCAATTGTTGGTGGTGCTAAATGTGCTCCCGTTGTAAAATAGTGTTTCACTTCTTTAAAAAACCATGGATAACCAATACTTGCTCTCCCTATCATAGCGCCATCTAATCCGTACTCATCACGCATTTTCATGGCAGCTTCAGGAGTATTAACATCCCCATTCCCAAAGACTGGAATGTGCATTCTTTGGTTATTTTTAACCTCAGCTATTGGTGCCCAATTGGCATCACCTTTATACATTTGAACTCGTGTTCTACCATGTATGGCAATGGCTGCACAACCCACATCCTGTAAACGCTCCGCAACCTCCACAATTTTGATAGAATCGTGATCCCATCCTAAGCGTGTTTTTACAGTAATAGGTAATTTGGTATGCTTTACCATGGCTTCAGTAAGCGAAACCATTAAATCTATATCTTTTAATATTCCCGCTCCAGCGCCTTTACTTACCACTTTTTTAACAGGGCAACCAAAATTAATATCTATAATATCTGGATTCGATTTTTCTACAATCTCAATAGATTGCAACATGGAATCTAAATTAGCTCCAAAAATCTGTATACCGACCGGTCTTTCTTTCTCATAGATGTCTAATTTCATAACGCTTTTAGCCGCATCACGAATTAGGCCTTCGGACGAAATAAACTCTGTATAAACAACATCTGCCCCTTGCTCCTTACACAAAGCACGGAAAGGAGGGTCACTCACATCTTCCATAGGTGCAAGTAATAAAGGGAAATTGGGTAATTGTATGTTTCCTATTTTTGGCAAATCATTCTAATTTAAAGCAGTGCAAAATTACATATTTTTTAGAAAGAAATAGTAGCTACTACTTTCTCTCCTTTGCGATCTACAATCACTTTTGTGGTATTGCCTTCTTCAAAGCTTGAAAGGGCTCGCATATAGCTCATCATATCCACCACAATACTGTCACCTAACTGAATCACAATATCTCCTTTTTGCAGGCCTGCTTTCTGCGCTGGCCTATCTTCACTAATGCCATCGATACGCATACCTATACCATCAAATAAATAATCTGGAACAACACCAAGCGCTACTTTAAAACGAGGTACTTCTTCACTTTCATTTTTTGTTTTTCTGAAAGCTAATTTTGGAGATTTATCTAAGTCGCCTATTATTGTATAGATATAGGTTGTTATTTGATCCATCCCTTCATAATTCAATTTATCAATATCATCAGAAGGCTTGTGATAATCTTCATGCTGCCCCGTAAAAAAATGCAATACTGGAATATCTTGTAAATAGAAAGAGGTATGATCCGAAGGGCCAACACCTGACTCCCGCATTACTAATTTAAATTCGCTATTTGAGGCATTTAGAACTTGATTCCAAATAGGAGCTGTCCCTGTTCCACTAACTGATAACGTTTTATCTTCACGGAGTCTCCCTACCATATCCATATTCAGCATGTAATTCACCTTAGACAAATCTAAAGTTGGGTTCTTTACAAAATAATTACTTCCTAAAAGACCCATTTCTTCACCTGAAAAAGCCATGAATACATAGTTGTTATTCGTATACGTCTGGTTTAATTTTTCTGCTAGTTGTAACAACACCGCAACACCACTAGCATTATCGTCGGCACCATTATGTATTGCTGCACCTTCTCTGTATAATGAACCTTCTCCACCCATTCCTAAATGATCGTAATGCGCACCAATAATTATGGTATTTTCTGCTTTATTATCGATATAACCAATAACATTTGTTCCTGTTATGGTGCTATCACCTGAACTAAATTTAATCACACTGTGTGGATCTTTTTTGGGTTTAAACGTAAAGGTTTGAAAGTAAGTGCCTGCATTCCCTTTAGGCAGTAAACCAATTGCTTCAAACCTTTCCTTTAGATATTCTGCAGCTTTTTTCTCTTCTGGAGTTCCTGTTTCGCGACCTCCTAAAGTATCACTAGCTAGAAAACTAATGTCTTCTAAAATAGTTATTGGCTTGGCTTTTTCGCTTTTACACGCTAGAATCAACAATAAAAAAAGGGGTATTAGTATCCTGTTTATCATTTTGCTGTAGTTTTGTGTAAAATTAAGCATCCATGAAGAATTTTTTTATATTCATCACAATTATCTCATTTGCAAGTTGTAAGACGGAGACTAAAAAACCTGAAACTACAGCAAAAGACGTTGCTACTTCTTTGATGGCGGGAAGTGATACTTTAATCTATCCAGAAGAAAAATATTTTAAATCAATCCGCCAAGTTACATTTGGAGGTGATAATGCTGAGGCCTATTGGAGTTTTGATGATTCCAAACTCATATTTCAATCGAATAATACAGCTTGGGGGCTGAACTGTGATCAGATGTTTTTAATGAATGCTTCAGATAACTTTAAAGATACAATTCCACCTATGGTAAGTACGGGAATGGGGAGAACTACCTGTGCTTATTTTTTACCAGACAACAAGCACTTTGTTTATGGATCAACACACTTAGCCGCTAAAGAATGCCCTGAGGTACCTTTGCGCAAAAACGGAAATTATGTGTGGCCTGTTTATGATTCTTTCGACATTTTTGCTGCCGATTTAGAAGGAAATATTACGGCGCAATTAACAAATGAGCCTGGTTATGATGCTGAAGCAACGGTTTCTCCAAAAGGAGATAAGATTGTATTTACCTCAACACGAAGTGGGGACTTGGAATTGTATACCATGAATTTAGATGGTAGTGATGTAAAACAAATTACCAATGAATTGGGTTATGATGGTGGGGCTTTTTTCTCACCGGATGGCACGAAGTTAATTTTTAGAGCATCACGACCAAAAACACCTGAGGCTGTAAAAAAATATAAAGATTTATTAGCTGAAGGTCTTGTGGAACCTACGGATATGGAATTATTTATTTGTAATGCTGATGGAAGCGATCTTAGGCAATTGACTTTCTTAGGCAATGCCAATTGGAGTCCGTTTTTTCATCCTTCAGGAAAAAAGGTGTTATTCTCTAGTAATTTTGAGGCCGAAAAAGGATTTCCGTTTAACCTTTATTTTATAGGTATTGATGGAAAAAACTTAGAACGTGTAACGCATGGCGAAACCTTTGATGCTTTTCCTGTATTCTCTAATAATGGCAAGTATTTGGCTTTTTCGAGTAATCGAAATAATGGTGGTGGTAGAGATACCAATTTATTTATAGCAGAGTGGCAGGAATAAATCTTCCTTTTGAGCCAATTCTATATGGAATTAAAATCAACACCCATTTAGTTTTAGAATACCTCGCATTTTTTATCGCGTTCAGATATTATATATTCTTGCGGAAAAAAAGTAGTGATTCTATTTCCTCAAACAATCGTTTGTCTATTATAATAGGCGCTATTTTTGGAGCATTATTCTTTTCTAGATTTTTTGCTTTAATTGAAAATCCAGTTACAAATTATGCGCAAGGATGGTTCTATATTTTGAATAACAAAACAATTATGGGGGGCCTTTTTGGAGGCTTATTGGGAGTAGAATTTGCAAAAAAGATCATCGGAGAAAAACAATCGTCGGGCGATTTATTTACGCTACCCATCATACTTGGAATTATCATTGGTAGAATTGGCTGCTTTTTAGCAGGCATAAAAGAGTTTACTTATGGAAAACCTACCCAATCATTTTTAGGAATGGATTTGGGGGATGGGGTATTACGGCATCCTATTGCTTTATATGAAGTTGTTTTTTTAATTCTTCTTTTCTTTTATATTAGATATTCAATTAAAGTGAAGAAAAAACACCCTTCAGGTACTTACTTTAAAGTCTTTATGATTGCCTATTTTGTTTTTCGCTTTGTAATTGAGTTTATAAAGCCAAATACTTTTCTAATCTTGGGATTGAGTAGCATTCAATATTTATGCTTAATTTGTTTCTTGTATTACTCAAGAACAATACGAAATGCAGTTCTGTATGCCTACAAAAAATTACACCTATTATGATTTTACCTTAAGTTTATGTCCGGATTGTTTACGACGTGTAGCTGCTAAAATAGTTTTCGAGAATGGGAAGGTATATATGCTTAAAAACTGTAAAGAACACGGAAAATCTAAGGTTTTAATTGCTGATGATATTGAATACTATAAAAATATTCGGAACTATAATAAAGCTTCAGAATACCCAAAAACTTTTAATACAAAAACACATTATGGCTGCCCTTACGATTGTGGGCTATGCCCAGATCACGAGCAACATTCTTGTTTAACAGTTGTAGAGCTTACAGACCGTTGTAATTTAACTTGCCCTACATGCTATGCGTCCTCTTCACCGAGCTATGGGAGACATAGAACTGTTGAAGAAATAAAAAAAATGCTCGATGTTATTGTGAAAAATGAAGGAGAGCCGGATGTGGTGCAACTTAGTGGTGGTGAACCAACAATACATCCGCAGTTTTTTGAAATTTTAGATTACGCCAAAACATTACCCATTCGGCATTTAATGGTGAATACAAACGGAATTAAAATTGCTAAAGATTTTGCTTTTGCAGAACGCTTAGCCACTTACGCTCCAGATTTTGAAATTTACTTACAGTTTGATTCTTTAGATAATAAAGTATTGCAAACCTTACGCGGTGCTGATTTGGCAGATATTAGATGTAAGGCTCTGGAGCATCTAAATACATTAAACCTTTCTACAACTCTTGTTGTAACGCTTCAAAAAGGGTTGAATGATCATGAAATGGGTGAAACGATAGCTTTTGCTTTGAAACAAAAATGTGTTCGTGGAGTTACTTTTCAGCCTACCCAAATTGCAGGCAGGTTGGAGAATTTTGAAGTTGATGAAAATAGAATCACACTTACTGAAGTACGTAGAAAAATCTTAGAACAATCGCCTATTTTTGAAGCTGATGATTTAATACCTGTTCCTTGCAACCCTGACGCTTTGGTGATGGCATATGCCATAAAATTGGGTAATGAGGTGAGTCCTTTAACGCGCTATATAAATCCTGATGATTTGCTTAATGAAGGTAAAAATACCATCATTTACGAGCAAGATGAGGTTTTACATGGTAAAATGATAGCACTGTTCAGTACTGGAAATTCGGTAGAAAAAGCATCTGAAAACTTGAAGTCTATTATGTGCTGTTTGCCAGAAATAGACGCTCCAAATCTAGGTTATGATAATTTATTTAGAATCATCATTATGCAGTTTATAGATGCGCATAATTTTGATGTTCGAGCTATAAAAAAGTCGTGTGTACATATTGTAAATAAAGACTATAAAATTATCCCTTTTGAAACTATGAATTTGTTTTATCGCGACGAAAAAATAGGAAGACTAGAGGAGTTAAGAGCTGAGCTTGAGTAACTATAAAAGAAAGGCTAAGATATTTTATATTATTATGAAGTATGTCTTTTAATTAGGTCTTGGCTCTTGAAGTTTTGTATATACTAATTAATAAAACGCATTATGAAGAGGTATGCTTTAGAAGTTGGAAATTTGGATGGATTAGTTTTTTTAATTGGTCTTATCATGATTGGTCCTGCCGTTGTATTCGCGATTATTGGAGTCATACTCTCTGGAAATAAGAAACCAAAAGCAGCCAAGGTATTTTACATATTAGCAGGTGTTTATCTACTAATAAGTTTTGGTACCTGTGGTTTTCTTGCTGGAGGTTTTTAATTAGTCATTATCTTTTAAACGCTCTTGTTCACCTATTTCTTCTGGGGTATTATTTTCTAGTTTAAAATTGCCAAACTTATAACGTACTCTCAGACTAAACAATCTAGACTCTGGTTTCGCAAAATAGGAATAATTTTGATCTAAATATTTTGAAGATACTGGCATATTTGAAGTATTAAAAATATCTTCAATACTTGTAGAAACTATAAGCCTATTATTTAAAAAGTTTTTCTGAACACTTAGAGATACGCTTGTAGAAGCCTTATCATAGGTATATGATCCTGAAAGAAAATCGGGAAAATAACTTGCTGTTAAAGTGGTTGACAATGATTTGTCTTTTAAAAATGAAATATAATTTTGTGTAGAGAGATAAAAGCTCTTTTTGTCTTTTTCTAGAGTTTGATTTCCGTTAGCCCTTGCAATAAATTCATTTTTTAAATAAAAAAACGAGCCGTACAAATAGAGATACCAATTTTCATTTAGATAGTTCTGATAGGTAATATCAAAACTATATTGTTTGCTATAATTAAGATTATCAGTTATTGAACTTATGTACCTTAAGGTATTATCTTGAAAGGGTAAATTAGCTATTTCATTTTTTATATGCTCATAGTATACATCAAAGGTAAGGCTGTTTTTTAAAGTATAGCTGAAATTAATCTTATCCGTTATACTAGGTTGAATAGTTGGATTACCTTGAATAAAATTATTTTCATTTATATACGTTCTAAACGGATTGAGCATTTGAAAACGTGGACGATCTATTCTTCTGCTATAATTTAACCCAAACGAGCGATTCTCATTAGCCGCATATTGGATATTAATAGTTGGAAATAAACTAAAATAGTCTTGTGAATTCACATCGTTTAAAACTATGGAGTACCCATTTGCATCAGTATATTCCCCTCTTAACCCCCCTACAAAAGTTAATTTGCCCCATTCTCTTGAAAGACTAAAATAACCAGCAAAAATATTTTCTTTATAATTAAAATCATCTGAAACATTCCCATCAAAAGAAGACGAATCAGTCGAGGTATCCTCAAAATCTTGCATACTATCTGAGCCTATTCCTGAATATTTAATTCCTGTTTCAAAATTTAATTTTCCGGAAGAATATGAATAATCTGTTTGGAGAGTATAGATTGCTGTATTTTGTTTTGCTATAGCGTTAAAGCTAGATTGATTAAGTAAGGTATTATTAGGGGATTGATAATTAGTAGCTACCAATTGTACTTGATCATTATCATAATAAATATAATTAGCTTTTGTTATTAATTCCGATCCACTTTCATTCAATTGCACAGTGTGTTGTAAACTAAGTAAGATATTAGTTCTATTATCATTTAGTGTACTACTGGTTGTAAAAAGAGAATCTAATTGATTAGTCGCCCCATAAATGTTTGTAATTTCCATTCTATCAGAATCAGATTTTGGGGTGTACAAAGCAGAAGCACTAAAATTCAATGAATTTTTATCATTTAATGTGAAATCTAATAGCGCATTTAAATTGTGTGATTTTGTTTTGGTGTATTTATTAAAATCGGAAATCCATGTTGAGTTTAGGCTACCGTCTAGTTCGCTAAAAACCAACTGACTTTCATCTCTTTTATAGTCCGTTCTTGAATTTAAAGTATAAGACAAATAACTATTTAACCAGTTATTTTTATAATAATGACTTGTACCTAAACTATACTTTGGTTTCTTGGCTATGGCATAATTACCATTTACGCTACCTTTATAGCCTACTGAAAGATTTTTGGATGTGACAATATTTAAAATAGCTCCTCCTTCGGCATCATACTTGGCAGGAGGCGTTGTAATTACCTCAACCGACTTAATGTTTTCACCTGAAAAACCTTCTAATAACTGTTGTAATTCTTGCGATGAAAGATAGACCTTACGATCATTAATATAAACCTCGGCTGGTTTATTCTTTATTTTAACTTGCCCTTGAAAAACGATTACCCCTGGGGTTCTTTTTAAAATATCCCATGAGCTCCCTTGAGAAACTGCCGTGTTTTCTACATTGAAAATTAATCGATCCGATTTTCGTTCAACAGTAGGTTTTTTGGATGATACCACAACTTCTTGAAGTACTTCTGTATCATGAATGATAATTGACCCTATATTTAAATCTGTTGAAATAGCTACTGCTATCAAGCTTGAAGTTTTTCCTACATAACTTGCTTTAAGATAGTATACGTCAGCAGCAATATTTTTTATAGAAAAAAAACCATTTTCATCTGCGGAAGACCCATTTACCACAGTAGAATCTGTAATTCTAAGAAGAAAAATGCTTGCGTAAGGAATAGTTTCTTTACTACTTGTCTTCACATTACCAGAAACTTCAAAAGTTTGAGCTGCTAATGTCTGAATCCCTAATACTAAGATTAGTAAGAAAGTTATAATAGGCTTCAACAAGTAGGTTTGAGTTTGGTTATCATCAAAATTAACATTTTTTTAAGGTTTTCTATACAAAAATTGTAAACTTTTTGTAGATTTTAACTTTTTGAATTAATTCTCCCTATGTTTATGTGAATACAATAATCTTTAACCTACAAAAATATTAATTTGAATTTTTCTTCACTTTATAAATTTATCCATTTCTTAATGGCCTTATTATAACTTCTGCCCGTTGTAATGCTACTCTTTTTTTGATTGTGTAATGTAATTACATACCTGCTATTAAAGTACTTCTGAACGTCTTTGACATAGTCTGTATTCATAATCACAGCTCTATGTACTCTCAAAAAATTAGCCGGTAATTTATGTTCTAATTGAGATAAGGGTTCTTCGGTTATGTATGTTTCTTCTTCTGAATGTACTGAAACATATCTTTCATCTGCTTTAAAATGACTAATGTTTTCCAACTTTATAAAAATGAGTTTACCTCCTTTTTTCACCGTCATAGAGGTCATTTTAGTTACTTCTTTTTTAGAAGACAGTTCTTGTAACAACTCTAGAATATTTTGGGAAACTGTATGTTCACGAAACAAGCGTAATTTATCAACCGATTGTTGCAAACGTTCTAAACTTATGGGTTTCAGTAAATAATCGATACTGTTAGTTTCAAAAGCCTTTAATGAATATTGATCGTAAGCGGTACAGAATATCACAATGGGGATCTTTTTTAAACGTTCCAACATTTCAAAACCAGATACTTCTGGCATTTCAATATCTAAAAAAATAAGGTCTGGTTTTAAAACTTCTATTTTTTCTTGTCCTTCTACAGCATCCTCCGCAACAGCAATAACATGAAATGTATTGGGAAAATTTTCTAATAGTTTTAATAACCGTGCTCTTGCTGGGGGCTCATCGTCTATTATAATGGTTTTGTATATTTTGTTCATTTCGCTAGACTGTTTGTGTAATTGAAATTGTAATCTGCTTTTTAGGAGTGTTCTCCCATTTTAGCGAGGCTTTATCTCCATAACTAAGCCTTAGTAAATCATAAACAGTTTGTAAGCCATGCCCACTTACCAAACCCTTTGGAAAATCAGGACCATTGTCGCTAATCGTAATTGAGAGTATTTCTAATGATTTATTAATTTCTAAAGAAATATGCCCTTCACCTCTAATTTTTGAAATACCGTGTTTTATGGCATTCTCTACCAACGGCTGCAAGATATACATAGGGATTTCTTCATTTGTTAATTTATCATCTATATGCAACGTGAATTTTAAACGATCCCCGAAACGGATTTTCTCAATGTCCAAATAGTTTTGTACCATCAAAACTTCCTCTGCTATTGGACTCATTTTTTGCCCTTTTTTAGTAATGGAATACCTAAATAAGTTAGACAACGACAAAGCCATTTTCTCTGTTTTATCTGGATTACTATGTGCTAAACCAGCAATAGAGTTTAAGGCATTGTACAAAAAGTGGGGGTTAATGTGCGACTGTAATAATTTTAATTCAGATTGTGCATTTACTTCTTTTAAACGACTTAATTCTACGTCTTTTTCTTTGACTAAAGAGTCTGAAAAATGGTTTAAGTAGATTAATAGTCCTCGACCAAAAGTAAGTCCAATGGCAACAAACAAAAACTGTAAATCATTTATAGTTTGACTTACTTTCCCTTCTCCCGGAAGAAAATTTACTGCATAAATAATAACATAAGGAAGGTATAAAAATAAAAATGTCAACAGCAATTTAAATAACAATTGAAAACCAAAACTTCCTTTTTGAGGAACAATTCTTTTTTCTATGTGCCAAAATAAAAATGATATAACCAATGCTGTTAGCGAAGTAAATATAAAGGACTCTATTATTGCAAGAATAGAATTAGTAGCATAATCTATATGAATTAGGTATGCGTATGCCATGTTTAAACTGGTAAAACTTGTTGCATAAATAAATACGGGCAAAAAGTAATTCCAAAAAGAAGGTTTGGATTTTCTGTTCCAAAAAAGACTACACGCTAAAAGCAAAATTAAAAGCCCCATAAAAGCGACTATTACTGTTGCATTTTGTTGTGCTGCCTCTTTATCAATAAAATTATTTGCATAGCGCCACGGGTAGGTTTGGTACATATAATTTTCAAATTGCTCCTGAAAATCGGTAGAAAATATTTTACGTATTAAAAACTCATTATCTTCTGTAAATTCATCATTCACTTTAATAATAGTAGACTCCCTTTTGTCCGAATATCCTATGTATCTATTTTGATCTCGTCTAAAATCAGGACGAATAGGTGCTGTAGCATCAAAATTCTTATAATAGGATTGCCATAAACTTCTAAAAAAATCTTCAACTATATAAACTTGCCTCCTCTCAACAGATACTTCATCATTAAACCCAAAAACTAATTTATTTAAATTAAAATATCGATTCCATCCCATTTTTCGCAATCGTCCAAAATCTTCATTTTTATCATTAATATTAAAACTCGAACTCCCGGAATGAATATATGCTGTTCTGAGCTCAAATGATAAATGAGTCGTATAAGACATAATCTCATCAAAAGACTCACTAATACCTGTTTTTGCTTTCCTATCTTTATAGTAGGTTTCGAAATCTTGTCCAATAAAATCTGAAAAATAAGCTACCTCTTTGAAAGGAAATACCGCCTTCAATTCTTTTATCAACGTTGCAATAGCAAGACTATCTTTAACCGTTGCATTGGTTACATTTAGTAAAATAGGTTCTTTGAATTTATCTGCATAATTAACTTTCAAATCAATTCTTCCTTCCCCTACAGCATACTTAATAAACTCCCACCGTGGGTCTTTGGATTCTTTACGATATCCATTTTTTTCAACTCGATTGAGTAAAGGAGCTTTGGCAGTTTCTGATAATTTGAGTCCAAAAGGAATACTTATAACAAGTACAAGCAGAATAATTTTTAAAAGGTCTTTTCTCATTACCGTAAATTTAATAGTTTATGCCACAAATAAACTTTAAAAGCCGATTCTAAAAAATCCCTTTCGGTTGGACTGCATTACTAATGTATGAGTTGCATTAAAAAAGTAGATACTGAATAGTTTTTTGGTCAAATTATATATCCATCCAATGTTTTATAGCCTCATTATAGCTTCTTCCTGTAGTAATAGGTGTCTTTTTTAAATTATTCAACTTGATTATATATCTACTGTTAAAATATTTTTGAATCTCCATTATATAGGTGGTATTGACAATAATAGCGCGATGAACACGTAAAAAGTAGCTTGGTAGTTTTTGTTCCATTTGAGACAACGATTGTTCTATTAAATGGCTGCCCGCATTGGTATGTATGGTTATATAATTTTCGGTAACTTTAAAATAAGAAATAGCCTCTAATTTTATAAACACTAATCGATCACCTTTTTTTACCGTAATAGATGTCATTTGAGGTATTTCCTTTTGTGCAGCAATTTGTTTTATCGCATCCAAAATATGTTGAGAATTCTGTACCCCTTTGAATAATTTTAACTTATTTACAGTTCGTTGTAAACGTTCTAACTGTATGGGTTTTACTAAATAATCTACACTATTAGTTTCGAATGCTTTTAAGGCGTATTGATCGTATGCTGTACAAAAAACTACCATGGGTATAATTTCTAATTGTTCTAATAATTCGAAACCAGTAAGCCCAGGCATTTCTATATCTAAAAAAATAACATCTGGTTTTAACTTTGCTATTTTTTCCTTGGCTTCTGTTCCATTTTGAGCCATATCAACCACCTGAAATGTTTCAGGGAAATTCCCTAATAAATTTAAAAGCCCCTCTCTTGCTGGTGGTTCGTCATCAATAATAATAGTTGTATAAGGGCTAGTCATTTTTTGTCATATTATCAATAGTAATAGTAATGCATTTTTGAGGTGTATTTTGCCAATTTAACGAAGCCTGCTCACCATAACTTAAACGTAATAAATCGAAAACGGTTTGCAACCCATGACCGCTCACCAAACCTTCTGGAAAATCAGGGCCATTATCTAATACACTTATTTCAATCCCTTTTTCTGTTTTAACAATGGTTAACGAAATATGCCCTTTGTCTTCAATTTTTGAAAGACCGTGTTTAACAGAATTTTCTACTAATGGCTGGAGTATAAATAGTGGTATTTCTTCCTTCAACACATCGTCTTTGGCATTGATAACAAACGCTAAGCGATCTCCAAAACGGGTTTGTTCGATTTCTAAATAACTGCGTACCATATCCAGCTCATCATTTATAGTACTTATGGTTTTCCCATTTCTGTTAATGCTATATTTAAACAAGTCAGATAGTGACAACGCCATTTTTTCTGTTTTATCGGCATTGGTATGCGCCAAACTAGCAATAGAATTTAAGGCATTGTATAAAAAGTGTGGGTTTATTTGAGCCTGTAGCGATGTTAATTCTGCTTTCGTTTTTAATTCTCTTAAAGCTGATAATTCGTTTTCGTTTTCGATAATTAAGTTCCGTTCTTTAAAAATGAAAAAACTTATCAAAGCCCTTATAGTTGCAATTGCCATTGTGTATAAAAATATTCTAGATAATTGTACATAATCAACATCAAATTTTAAACCTCCAGAAAAATGCATAGTAGCCATTATTATAATGAATGGTAAAACCCCTGTTGATAAAAAAATTAAAACGGTTTTTGTGAAAATTTTTTTAGAACTTTTCCGGATTTTTATCTCGATAAATCGAAGACAAATAATAAAGGGAAATAGAAGAATTAATGACCCTGAAACATCTATAAACTTATAATAAATTGCTTTTCCAAATGACATTTGATTTTGAAGTTGATCTGGATATGTTAAAAAGTTATAAAAATATTTATATAAAACGATTAGAATATCTACAAAAACTAAACCTATTATAGTTGCAATAATAAATTGAGCCCAATCATTTTTGATGTTATAACTTAATCCGCGATATATTTTCTGAAGAAGAACCACAAACACTAAAAGTAAAAGTAACGTAGGCAAAATAAGAATGGCTTTTGGGTTTTGTACCCACCAAATAGATCGGTCTCGAGTTCTTACTTTCTCTTTATATATATTATCTAAAACATCTTTAAGTTGCTTTTCAGCAATTTTTAGTCTGTTTTCAAAACTAGGTTTATATACTTCTTTTATAACAGCGATATCCTCATTGCTTAAAGGAAATTCCATATTAAAATAATATAAAGGGTTGAAAATACTTTTTCTTTTATCCCTTACTGGATACGAAAAATTTCCTCCAACTAAAGCTTGTGCTATTCTTGACTCCAAAGAACTATTCCATACTGTTTGTGATTTATCAGTATTATAAATATACAGTTCTCCCTTTGTATAAGCTTTCGATTCTGTCGTTAATCTACTCCCAACTTGACGATTGACTCCTCCTTCATCATATATTATTGAATCTAAAAAAGTAATTTTAAAATTTGAAGGCTCTTTTTTTGAAAAACCAATTGTAACCGTTTCTGTAATAGCATTTAAGTTGTGTAAAATGTTTGCAATATTTAAAGAGTCTGTAGAGGTATAATTCCCCGATAATTCAACCTTTATATCTGTGTCCCATTTAGTGACAGGTTGATACTTATTGCTATTCATTTCAACAATTTCTGCCCAAGGTTTTATGGGTAACTTTTCGGTTTCTTGAGAAAAGGTTCTAAATCCAATGAATAGGATTAATGCAAATAATAATTTTTTCATTACAGTAAATTTAAATGTTTCTACCGCAAATGAACTTTAATACTACTGTTTAGAAAACACTTTTCTGACGAACTGCAAATGAGCTTTACGAGTAGCTTTTTTTTTTAAAATACAGCCTATTTTTCAATAGTATAATAGGTTTTCGCTACTACAGGAACACCAGTAGCGGTAAGCCCTTCTAAAGTGACTTTTACCGTGGTTTCAACTTCACTATTCTCATACGAGAGTTGAGCGGTTCCTGCTTCATCAGGGAAGATGTATGGATTCCAGTATAAGGTATTGCGTATGGCTGCACTATTATCCATGGCTATTTCAGCGCTTTCTTCATCGGGTGAGTAAAACATGCGGGCATCATAAAACCCATCGATTAATTTAACTATCGAATGAAAAACCTTTTTATAATTACTATTGGCAGCACCTTGCTTGGTATAAATTAGTATAACACCAAAACCTCCTTGAGAGCCAAATATAGCTGCACTTGGCCCATTCATCGATTCTATTTTAGCCACATCATCGGGTTGAATTGAGGCTAAACTTTCTTGCTCCCAAGGAACGCCATCTATTAACAAATAGGCTGGTTGCCCACCGTATCTACTAAACCCTACCTTACGATCAAAAGCCGTTACTCCTGGAATAGAAAACTGGATTAATTGATAAATCGTTGAGAAATGTTGCGTTTTCTCATCTACCACATAACTATGATCAGGGTTTCCATACAGACTTGGTGGTGTTTCGCTTTTCTTTTTTGCAAAAACTTCTACTTCATCCAATACATTCTCTGCAGCAACGCCGAACATGATGTGTTTTTGAAGTACTTTTTCTTTTATACTATCATTTTCGGGTATACTATTGGCACCATCATTTTTAAAATCAACCTTTAGTGGTGGCTGGTGAAGCGAATCTAGTACAAACATTCCACGGTTTTTTCCATCCTCATTTTGAGTATTTAACATCATCGTAGCCGGTCCCATAAATACTAAATTCTCAAACTTAAACTCTCCAATAGAATCTGTTACGCCAAAAAGCATATTCGATTTTCCTTTATTCAAAATAGCTAAGGTGACATTGCTGTTTTCTTTCGCTTTTTTTCCAAAAAGTTGTTTTACAGTTCCTGATATAGTAATGCCTTTCTCAGCAGTATAGGTTAGACTATCTTTTATTTCAGGTAATTTTTTCCATAAAAAATCTCTCCAGCCTTGCGTTAAAAGCAATAAATCTAATTGTTTTAACCGTTGCGGGTTTGAAGTATCAAAATAATTCCCAGGGTTAAACACTTTTCCTCTAATATCAGATTGCATCAAGAAATAGGAACTGATATTCATTTCATGATCTTTTGTTTCCTTTACCCCATTCATATCTATACTACTTAATGAAAAACATGCAGGTACAGTGGCACCAGTACTTGTTGTAGACGAAATATTCACGAGTACTTTTTCTTTTGTTTTGTAAAAGGGTTTGTCTGTTGTTAATGTAACCGCAAGATCATGCTCTTTCTCAATATATAGCAACCGTTCACTTTGAGGCCGTAATTGAGCATCATATAAGGTTAATTGTGTAATTCCATCAGGAAGATCATTTGTAGGCAGTTCAAAAGCAAGCTTCGTAGTTGTTAACGGTTGTGTTACTTCAAAATAGGAGATTCCCTTTGTGGTGCCAATTAATGTAATTGGTGAATTTGGATGTTGTAATAAGGTTTCTGGATTGGTTTTAACCGTTACTATTTCTTTATCCTTAATCGTACTTAAACTTAATAAATACCCTTGTTTTTTTGCTTTTGGAAGAGGAATTCTTATTTCAGAACCATTTAATGTTTTAACTAGGGCATAATACTGTTTTCCGTTAATGGGTTTAATGTGAAATTTGCCCATTCCATCATGAACACTCCCTAATAAATCAATTAATTTACCATCAGAATCAAAAACTTTACCCTGCACCGCTATAGGTTTACCTTGTTGATCAACGGCCTTAAAAGCAACGGCACTTATAATATTTTCTATTAGTGAGCCTCCTTCAGGGAAAAATTGAACACTAAATGTATTTGGTATGACATTAGTTGAATTTTCAGTTGCTGTTTTTTCATCCGATTTAAAAACAACATTTTCATCATCTCCATGGCTATCAAAAACATCCAAAATTTCAATCTCTTTTTCAAAAATAAAATCGGTGCCAAAATTGCGACTCCAATTGGTGTAAGCTCTTATTTGATAGCGACCAGGCTTGACACCAGTCGAATCTGTTAATTTAAAATCACCATGCCCTAAACCTTGTTCTAACCTAGTTTTATTACGTGCTATAATTTTAGAATCGGGCGAAATTAACTCTACATATAGCACATTACTTTTATCAAAAAGGAGGTTGTTATAAGCGTATACTACATATGCTTTATACCATACAGATTCGCCCATAGTATAATAGGACCGATCTGTGTGTACATATGTTTTTTCAATATCAGGGATCGGAAATGGCTCTTGAGCATCTGAAGATGTCGTTTGAGAGAAGGATAGTGAATGGATAAAAACAAATGCCAAAAATAAGTATCGCATATGGTTCTTTCCTCTTGCTATTCGTAATGTTGGCATTATAATTTTGGTTTTTTGGTTGTGGTTAATTAAAATAGCATGCTAAAAGGTGTAAAAGTTAAACTTATTACAGGGTAAAATATGTTAATCATTTTGTAATTTTTTTTACATAAATAACTACAATTCATATTTAAAAAAAAATGTTTAACGGACGAACTGCATATAGCAAACATAAATTACATATATTCAAACGTTCACGCTGATTTAAAACTGCTATATTTGCAAATTAAATGTTGGTAGAAATTCCTTTATGAAGAACATTAGAAACTTCTGTATCATAGCACATATTGACCACGGTAAAAGCACATTAGCTGACCGATTGCTAGAATTTACCGGATCTGTAACAGGCCGAGAAAGTAAAGCGCAATTGTTGGATAGTATGGATTTAGAACGAGAGCGTGGAATCACGATTAAGAGCCATGCCATACAAATGGATTATACCTATAAAGGAGAGCAATATGTATTAAATCTTATTGATACTCCTGGTCACGTAGATTTTTCATACGAAGTTTCGAGATCTATTGCGGCATGTGAAGGTGCTTTATTGGTCGTTGATGCTGCACAGAGTATTCAAGCGCAGACCATTAGTAATTTATATTTAGCGCTGGAGAATGATCTAGAAATAATCCCGGTACTGAATAAAGTAGATTTGCCTAGTGCCAATCCTGAAGAAGTTACCGATGATATTGTAGACTTATTAGGTTGCAAAGCTGAAGAAGTAATTCCTGCAAGTGCAAAAACGGGTATTGGTATCGAAGAGATACTTACTGCAATTATAGAACGAATTCCAGCTCCTAAAGGCAACCTTGACGAATCATTACAAGCATTAGTGTTTGATTCTGTATACAACCCATTTCGTGGTGTTGAAACGTATTTTAGAGTTATTAATGGGGAAATAAAAAAAGGGCAAAAAATTAAGTTCGTAGCAACAGATAAAGATTATTTTGCGGATGAGGTAGGTACTTTAAAACTCATACAGCATCCTAAACAGTCTATTAAGGCTGGAGATGTAGGGTATTTAATTACTGGGATTAAAGATGCACGAGAAGTAAAAGTGGGGGATACTATTACTGATGCTGCAAACCCAACAAAGAATGCAATTGGCGGATTTGAAGATGTAAAACCTATGGTTTTTGCAGGGATTTATCCTGTAGATACTGAAGATTTTGAAGAGTTACGTTCTTCAATGGAAAAACTTCAATTAAACGATGCCTCTTTGGTATTTGCTCCAGAAAGTAGTGCTGCCCTTGGTTTTGGTTTCCGTTGTGGTTTCTTAGGAATGCTACACATGGAAATTATTCAAGAACGCTTAGAGCGTGAGTTTGATATGACTGTAATTACTACAGTACCCAATGTAAGTTACCACGCTTTTACGCGAAGAGACTCTGAAGTTCCATTAATTGTAAATAATCCGACTGATTTACCTGATCCTTCAACTATAGATCGTGTTGAGGAACCTTATATTAAGGCAACAATAATTACAAAGTCTGATTTTGTGGGTAACGTCATGTCTTTATGTATTGAAAAAAGAGGTATTATCACCAACCAAACTTATTTAACTACGGATAGGGTTGAATTAAGTTTTGATATGCCCTTAGCTGAAATCGTATTTGATTTTTACGACAGATTAAAAACGGTTTCTAAAGGTTACGCATCCTTTGATTATACACCAATTGGCATGAGAGCTTCAAAATTAGTCCGTGTCGATATATTATTAAATGCACAGCCTGTAGATGCACTTTCAGCGCTTATACATGCAGATAATGCTGCTAATATTGGTAAAAAAATGTGTGAAAAATTGAAAGAGTTAATCCCTCGTCAGCAATTTGACATTCCTATTCAAGCAGCAATTGGTTCTAAAATTATTTCTAGAGAGACTATAAAGGCTTTAAGAAAAGATGTAACCGCAAAATGTTATGGTGGTGATATCTCCCGTAAAAGAAAGCTTCTAGAAAAACAGAAGAAAGGTAAAAAACGTATGCGTCAAGTAGGTAATGTAGAAATACCACAAGAAGCATTTATGGCCGTTTTAAAATTAAACGATTAGAAAACAAAAACCCCGAATTAAATTCGGGGGTTTTGTTTAATTATTTTCCAGTGGGGGTTGTTGATCACTACTAATACTAGTTTTTTCTATATCAAACATTTTTCCGAGGTAAACGAGTTTAAAACCTTCTTTTATGTCTTCAAAATTCTCACTGTAAGAGGAGATAATTTTTAAATCGCCATCTGGGATCTTTAAAAATATAGGAATGATATTATTATCTGCCTTTGTCATCTCAATCAAGCTATTATAGTGCGCTGTTGATTTCAAATCAATCTCATGAATTGCGGGATACTGTCTAACTACTTCGGAAAGTTTTATAAAATCATCCGTATGTGAAAAAAGGCCTTCTTTAGGATTGTCTTCGGGATTATTCATTTCATCATCAGTAACTAATCTAAAAGAACCATTTTCGCCAAAATATTTCGTAAACTTATTAATCGCATATTTGTTAATATCTGAGTTACCTGTTAAAGCCATAAGGTACCCAACATCATTTAGCTCAATATTGTCATTAAGTGAGTCTGAATATATATTAGCGGCAAATGCCTCCAAACTTATTTTTTTTGCTTTATCTACATTCGTTTGGTTGTTGTCGATAAGCACTACGTGTCTTTCGTTTTTTTGAAGGTAACTACCAATCAATCTTGATACTTTAGAAGCTCCTACAATAAGAATTCCATCAGATTTTTTAAGAAAAACACCCACTACTTTTGCAAAAAGCCTTGCGGTTGTTGCGTTTAATATTACGGTACCCAATACGATCATAAAAACAAGAGGGGTTATATATTCTGCCCCTACCTCTCCTTTTGAAAGTAATTTAGATCCAAACAAAGAAGCAATACCCGCCGCAACAATACCTCTTGGACCAACCCAACTAATAAATAATTTTTCATTCAGTTTTAAGGTTGAGCCTTGAGTACTCAGAAAAACACCTAGGGGTCGAATAATAAAAACGATAACAGCAAAAAGTGCAACAGTTTTCCAATTGTATATAAGTTCTAAATCGCTAATATTAATATTTGCTGCTAATAAAATAAACAATATGGATATTAATAAAACGCTTAACGATTCTTTAAAATATAAAAGCTCTTTAAGATTTGGTAAATTTATATTCCCCAATACCATCCCCATAACTACTACGGCTAACAGGCCAGATTCATGAGCAAAAACATCAGACATTACAAAAACCATTAACACTAGAGAAAGCGAAACAACATTTAATAAGTAATGTGGAATAAAATTTTTCTTAATGGCAAATGTCAATGCGTGAGCAAAGGTAAATCCGAAGGTAGTGCCGAAGAGCAAAATTTTCCCAAATTCTATTAGTGCTGTTTGTGTATAGGCCTGACCTTCTCCGACACTAATAAATTCAAAGACCAATACGGCCGCTAAGGCTCCTATAGGATCAATTAAGATCCCTTCCCATTTAAGTACGGTAGAAACATCTTTTTTCAATGGTATATTTCGGAGTATGGGTGTAATTACCGTTGGACCTGTAACTATAATTAAGGCAGAGAATAAGAATGAAATTTGCCAGTTTAGCCCAAAAATATAGTGGGCTGCCAATCCTGCTCCAAAAAAGGTAACGATACTACCAACGGTTATTAATTTGGTAATAACTGGACCAACATTTTTAATCTCATTACGTTTTAAGGTTAGTCCTCCCTCAAATAGAATTATACTTATGGCTAGAGAAACAAAATAATAGAGTCCATCTCCAGGAAACAGCCCTTTTTCACCATTCCAAATAGGCTCAATTAATTTGAGTCCGTCTTCGGTATAAAATGTGGATACCGGACCTACTAGAAGTCCAATTAATATTAAGGGTAAAATTGCCGGAAGTTTGAGTCTCCATGCGACCCATTGTGCTATAATTCCAAGTACAATAATTCCTGCAAGTTCCAACATAGTGTAATTTTTAGGGAAAAATACTGATTTTATTCCAAATTTAAGAGTCCTAATTCATATATTAAGACGAGATATTATTTGTAATCTTTTGATTATTCTAATTTATAGATTCCTATAGTAATTAGTTTTTAATGGGCTTCAAATTATTAGGACTCATAACATATGTTTATTATTGTAATTCCTTTTAAATATTGAACTTCACTTATGCAAGAAAAAATCCACCCATTTAAAACAATTCTGTTTGGATTTGCTTTTTCGCCTAAACTTCAAATCAATATTCTTGAAACTACTCGTATCGCTAAATTTTTTGATGCCAAATTAATATTGCTACATGTAGGTGAAAAAACAGCAGAAAAAGCTACAAAAATAAACACTATTTTAAAAAAGGCCAATCAAGAAAATTTACCGATTGAAGTACAATGGAAACCAGGCAAGCCTATTCATGTAATTACAGAAGCCTGTACATCTTTAAAAATAGATTTACTGATTTTAGGGGCTTTGCAACATGAAAATGTCTATCAGTTTTATGTAGGTTCAATCGCTAGAAAGTTAACAAGAAAAGTAGGTTGCTCGGTTTTACTCTTAATAAAACCTTCGGCTAAGCGAGTTGCGTGTAAAAATGTTGTTGTCAATGGACTTGATGAACCAGATACTCCATTAGCAATAGCAGATGCTTTTTACGTGGCAAATGCATTAGGTTCTCAGCAAATAACCATAGTTGAAGAAATTCTTCAAAAAGAAATTCATGTTACTGTGGAAGATGATAAATCGCTTAAAAAAGCGAATATCATGAAAGAAAGGATACGAAATAGGGAAGAGTCTCGTGTTCGAAAAATTATTAATAATCAATGCGAAGCATATACTGAGAATATTCGGATTAAAACTCAAAATATTTTTGGAAAAAAAGGATATTCTATTGGGCATTATGCAGCCGTTGTTCGCGCCGATTTATTAATCATGAATGCCCCTAAAAACACACGTTTTATAGATCGGTTATTTACACATGATATTGAACATATTTTATCAGATCTTCCGACAGATTTATTAATCATAAGAAGACCATCTTGACGCCAAAAATAAAGAAATCAACCATATTTTTAAAAGACTTACCTAAAAATATCTTTGCAGGTTTTGTGGTATCTCTTATTGCACTACCATTAGGATTAGGCTTAGCCATTGCAAGTGAAGCTCCTCCAATTTCAGGAATTATTGCTGCGGTTGTAGGTGGTATTGTCGTATCTATCTTAGGGGGTTCTAATGTGACAATTACGGGTCCAGGAAACGGACTTGTTATTGTTGTTTTAGGTGCCATAACCACTTTAGGTGGTGGAGATCTATACCAAGGTTATTTATTCACTCTAGCTGCAGTGGTAATATCTGGTATTTTAATCTTGATTTTGGGATTTTTAAAAATGGGCCGTTTGGCTGACTTCTTCCCGGCGTCTGCTATAGAAGGAATGTTGGCGGCAATAGGTATAGGAATTTTATCGAAGCAATTTCATATTATGATAGGACATAATAATGAAAATGGTAGTATTATATCACTATTGTTACAAATTCCTAAAGGCATTATAGACTTATTTACGACAGGTGATTCTAGTCAAAAAATTGCAGGAACCATAGGTGTCATCAGTCTTCTAATTATGGTTTTTTATTCAAAAATTAGGAATAAATACTTTCAGCTTATTCCTGCCCCTATGTGGATTTTAATATTAACGATTGGGTTTAGCTATGTATTTAAAGGTTTTGATATGCCCTATCCTATGGATGTTAATTTTTTAGTGAGTATTCCAGATGATATTTTTGGTTCTATGGCGTTTCCTGACTTTTCTATAGTGCATACAAATAAGTTTATAGTAGTGGTTTTTGCACTAACCTTTATAGCAAGTATTGAATCTTTATTAAGTATTAAAGCAGTTGATAAATTAGATCCAGGAAGTAGACGTTCAAATGTGAATAAAGATTTAAAAGCACTTGGTTTGGCCACAACAATTAGTGGTCTTTTAGGAGGTTTAAATGTCGTTACAGTAATTGCTCGAAGCTCAGTAAATGTGAATAATAATGCTACAAATCGTTCTGCTAACTTTTTTCACGCCTTATTTTTAATTCTATTTATTATTATTTTTCAAGCACAGTTACGAAGTATTCCCTTAGCGGCTTTAGCAGCAATATTAGTGTATACAGGGTATAAGCTTGCAACACCTAAAACATTCAAAAAAGTAGCTGAAATTGGCAAAGAACAGATATTAATTTTCCTAGCAACCTTATTAACTACATTGTTTACTAATTTAATGACAGGTATAAGTGTTGGTATTGCCATAACTTTTATTATCCATGTTATTATTAACCGAAGTTTCTCACTGTTTTTTAGTCATATATTCAAGCCAAATATACTCATGTTTAAAGAGCCAGATGGTGGTAACTATTATGTGAGTATTAAACATTTTTGCAGTTTTATCAATTTTTATAAGCTAAAGAATAAGCTTGATGTTATCCCAGAAAACGAAAATGTAGTTTTAGACTTCTCTATGTGTAGTTTTGTGGACCATACCTCTTTTGAAGGCGTTGAAAATTACATTCAAACCTTTGAGAAAAAAGGCGGAAGTATTGAATTTATAGGGTTGGACAAGCATGAAACCGATTCCAAACATCCTTTTGCAATTCGTAAAATGTTACCTTTAAAAGCGCTAAAACCTATTGAAAATTATTTTACGAAAAGACAAAAAAATATAAAAGCCACTGCCAAAGAGTTTAAATGGAGTTATGTTCCGAATAAAAATAAAAACACTCAATTTCTATCCAATTTTATCTTTTTTAAAACAAGAGAGATCAGCTATTTTTATAATAATTTATTTGATAAAATAGATAGAAAAAGTGTTTTTGATGTTGAGTTTACAGAAGGAGCTTTCATTGCAAAAGAAGTAGTTAAAACTACGGTATTACACATTAAAGTTGATAATGAAATTCCTGTTTTTACTTTAGATAAAGAAGGGTTGCTTGAAATTATATACAACCTTGCTGGTTTTAAAGATATTGCTATTGAAGATCACCCTGATTTTAACAAACGTTTCTATTTGAGTGGGGAGAATGAACAGGAAATAAAAAACTTATTTACAGATGATCTTATTCTATTTCTAGAAAGTAATCCTTACTATCATATTGAGTCTAATGGGAATGCCCTTATGATTCTAAAAAAAGAACGTTTGCTAAGCGTTCAAGAAATAAAAGCTATGATTTATTTCGGGCAGCAATTGCATAGTTTACTTTTATAATCATAATTCCCGCTTTTTTTTGTTGAAAAAACCTCGACTAATTCGATTTACCTGAGTATCAACACCGTTTGCACAAAAAAAAAGAAAAATTACTGTTCTTATTGTAGGAAAAAGTAGTACATTATTCCTGCTATTTAACATTACTATAACATTAGCTGTTATGACTATATCTTTAATTTTTATAGTCTTTCTTAAAGAAAAGCAATGTCGCTAACCAAATTAAATGAACCGCTTAAAGAAATTTCGTGTTTTTAAAAACCCTATCTTATTTGGTTTGATTGTTTTTGTAGTGATACTAACCCTCACTCAGTTTCTTACCTTCCAACGGTATCTATTGCTTAAAAACACGGAGCAGCAAGAAATAATTTCTCAAGCAAATTGGGTAGATAAAGAGTTCCAGAAAATATTAAATCAAAGTTTTAGTACAACTCAAACCTTAGCATTTATAGTAGAAAATTATGGTATTCCCAATAATTTTGATTCTATTGCAAAGTTACTTTTACAAACAAATAAAAATATCAATGCATTAGAGTTGGTAGATAGCACAGGGGTAATTACACATGTGTATCCACTTGAAGGAAATGATATCCTAGGGTTTAATATTTTAAAAGATTCCATCGGAAAAAAAGGAGCAATTCTTACCATAAAAAGGAAAGACTATTTTATTGCTGGTCCCATACATTTAAAACAAGGAGGAGATGGTTTTGTAAGCAGAACTCCAATTTTTAAAGAAAATACATTTAAAGGATTTACCGCAGCAGTAATTAAATTACCGGATGTTTTAAGTGCAATCAATATAGATACGGCTGGTGCTAACCGTTTTTCTTATCAATTAACAAAAATTAATACAGACAAATCAGAAGAAATATTTTTTTCTTCAAATACTTCTTCTGTTAAAGATGAGTATAGTATTACCATAGCCATGAGTAATGGGGAGTGGAAGCTTTATATAATTTCTAACAATAAGGATCCATTTTCATCAGTTGCCCTTTTTGCAGTTTTAGGTTTAATTTTATCCTTACTCGGCGGCATTTTTGCTTGGTATTTATTAAGACAGCCTTTTCGGTTGGATCAAATGGTAAAGGAAAAAACATCTTTGTTGTTTGATAGTGAAGAAAAGTATAGAATATTGGTAGAGCAAGCATCTGATGGAATTTTTTTATTGGATGAAAAAGCAAATTTTTTAGACGTGAACATTCAGTTTTGTTCCATGTTCGATGAACCAAAAGAATATTTTTTAGGTAAAAATGTAAGATCTATAATAGAGAGAGAAAACATTAAAAATATGCCATTAAAATTTGAACAACTTGCTAAAGGAGAAACGGTACGGACCTTAAGAAGATTAGTTCGTAAAGATGGGACTATTTTTAGTGCAGATGCAAGTGTAAAAATGATGCCAAATAATCTTTATCAAGGCATAATACACGATGTTACAGAAAGAGAAAAAGCAACAGCATTAATAAGAGAAAGTGAACTCAAATATAGAGAGCTTATACAACGCATTACTGATGCTTACTTGGCCTTTGACACAAACTGGAACCTAACCTATGTTAATGAAAAAGCAATTGAATTTATAGGTCAAGGTGAAGGGTCACTTATTGGTAAAAACATTAAAGAAGTGTTCCCGGAAGTAGAAAAAAATGAGGGTTATAAACTACTTCTAAATACAATGGTTACTCAGGAAAATGATAGTTATTTGACCTTCTATGAACCATTCAGTAAATGGGTAGAAAATCAAGTATACCCTTCTCCAGAAGGGGTTTCGGTATTTTTTAGGGATGTTACTGAAAGAGAAGAAGCTGGGGAATTAATTAAGAAAAGCGAGCTCAAATATCGAGAATTAACAATGCGCTTTACAGATGCTTTTGTGGCTTATGATAAAGATTGGAACCTTGCCTACATTAATCCATTAGCAGAGCAGCTTTTTGGTCAAGACCCTGAGTCCGCTATGGGGAAAAACATTTTAGAATTGTTGCCAGGTGTGGAAAATAATGAGGCCTATGTGGCACTGAAAAACTCAATGGTTACGCAACAATACACCTATTACGTAACTTTCTATGAACCATTCGGTAAATGGTTTGAAAATCATGTATATCCTGCTCCAGAAGGGGTTTCTATTTATTTTAGAGATGTTACTGAAAAAATGATTGCCGAAAACAAAATGGCAGATTTAAAAGCTAAAATGGAATCGGCAATTCGAATTGGTAAAATTGGCTATTGGAACTGGGATGTAAAAACGGATGTCTTAGAATGGTCTGATCGAATGTATACCATATTTGATGTAGATCCAGGAACACCATTGAATTATGAGTATGCCTTGAATCGTGTACACCCTGATGATATTCAGAGAATAAATGAAGAAATTATATTCCAAATAGAAAATAATAAGGCTTCTTCTTCTTATACGTATCGCGTAATCCACAAAGACAAATCTATGCATCATGTGATGGTCGAAATAGAAGCCATATACAATAAAAAGGGCTTAGCGATAAAACTTCATGGAACCGTAATAGATATTACAGAAAGAGTAAATGCGCAGCAAGAGTTAAAGGATAGTCAAGAAAAATTCTATAAGTCATTCCATTCTAACTTAATTGGTAAAGTGATCATGGATGAGCAAAGAGTAATACTTGAGGCGAATGATGCTATAGCTAAAACTTTTGAAACCACGCGTGAAAATTTAATAGGCAAAAAATTGATTGATGCTGACGTACTTGATTTTAGTTCGGGGGAGCAAACGAAAAAAAGAAAACAATTATGGGATAAATTAATCGAACAGAGATTTTTGATGGACGAAGAATTTACCTATACCCTAAAAAGTGGAAAAATAATACCAGCGTTACTTTCTATAGAACAATTTAAAATAGATAATAAAACCACCTTTTTGGTAAGTGCATTTGATAACACCAAAAGAAAAGAAGCAGAAGAAGCTTTGTTAAAAAGTGAAGAACGATTTCGGAAATTAACTTCAAATGCTCCCGTTGGAATTTTTCAAACAGATCCTTCAGGGATGTGCACTTATGTAAATGAACAATTGCTACTATATTCTGGGATGGGATTTGATGACACCATGGGATTAGGATGGACAAATGCAATCTATAAGGAGGATAAAGAAGAGGTAATGCGGGAATGGAAAAAGGCCATGGCACAAGAAAAACCGCATAAAGCAACATTTAGATTCCAACATAAAAATAAAAAAATTATAACCCTTTCTGTAAGAGCTACTCCTCTCTTTGGGATAAATAAAGAAGTCATAGGGTATATTGGAATGGCATCGGACATTACTAGTTTAATAGAAGTGGAGAAAAGACTAGAATCACAAAATGTGGAACTTTTAAAAACAAATGCAGAATTAGATCGCTTTGTATATAGCGCTTCTCATGAGCTTAGGGCGCCATTAGCATCCGTTTTAGGCTTGGTGGATATTATTCTTAGCGAGGAAAAAGAAACCGATTTGGTTTTTAAAGTAGAGATGATACAGAAATCAGTAATGCGATTAGATAGCTTTATAAAAGATATTGTTCAATACTCTCAAAACAAACATTTGGAAATTGTTTCTGAGAAAATAGATTTTAGAACTATAATTAATGATTCTCTAGAAAGTTTGTGGTTTCTAGAAAACAGAAGTCAAATTGATATAAAAATTAATATCGTAGAACAAATTGATTTTTATTCTGATAAAAAAAGAATTTCGATTATACTTAATAATCTTATTTCAAATGCTATAAAATACCATAATGTAACGGGGAGCAATCCAATGATTCATATTGTAATCAGAACTTCAGAAGATTTGGCTCATATTGAAGTAAGTGATAATGGAGTAGGTATTCCTAAAGAACATTTGAGTAAAATTTTCAAGATGTTTTATCGGGTTTCTTCAAAAGTTATGGGTACAGGTATAGGGCTATTTGTGGTTAAAGAAATTATTGAAAAAATCAATGGTGAAATAAAAGTAACTTCTGAAGAAAATAAGGGAACAAAATTTATAATAACAATCCCAAATAAATTGTAGCGATACGTATGAATGTAAAAAAAATACTACTAATTGATGATTCTGATATAGACAATTTCATCAACAAGTCTGTTCTTCAAAAAGCAAACATAGCAGATGAAATAATCATAGAAACATCTGCGAAAGATGCTTTGACCTATTTAAAAAACGTTATGGATGATGAGTCCAATAGTTTTCCTGATGTAATTTTTCTTGATATTAAGATGCCTGTAATGGATGGGTTTGAATTCTTAGATGAATACGTTCATTTTCCAGAGCATGCAAAAAGTAAATGCATCATTTTTATGCTGAGTTCTTCAATTGATCCTAGAGATGCTGAAAGAGCAAAACAAGTCAAAGAAGTGAAAAGTTATTTCACAAAACCACTCACTCAAAATTTAATAAATACTGTTTTAAATAGCCTCTAAAACACTTCTTTCACATTCTATTTAGGGAAAACCTAAAATTTTAACTCCTTTTTCTTAAAAATTTTGTAGTCGTTTTGCCAACGTGAGTCGTTAGTCCTATTGGATATTATCACTTCGCTTCTTTTGATATTTTGCGTAAAGTTGGGATGCGATTCCTTGGTGTTGCCGTTGTTATGCAAAAATAAATAGATCTTTAGGACATGCATTTTTAAGTTTGCAACTACAACAAATTGATGCTTAAAATCTAAGCATCAATTTGTTCCATAGTTATAATCAGATTTAAAAATTTGTGCTATGATAACTGCAAATAAGTTTTGTAATTCGTTTAAATCATTACTGTTTCATCTTCTAATTTGAAAAATCATCAGATGCTTTATAAGCATTCAGCACGGCCAACTCACCTTCAATACCATTCATAGAATTTCCATGTTCCATACCTAAAATTCCTTTGTAGCCTCTGGAATGAATGTATTTAAAAATGTTTTTGTAATTAATTTCACCAGTAGTAGGCTCTTTTCTACCTGGGTTATCGCCAATCTGGAAATAGGCAATTTCATCCCAAGTGAGTTCAATATTTTTAATAATATTTCCTTCTGTTTTTTGAAGATGATAAATGTCGTATAGAATTTTACAAGACGGACTATTTACCCCTTTGCAAATCATATAAGTTTGGTCAGATTTTTGTAAATACAGGTCTGGGGAATCTGATAAGGGCTCTAAAACCATGGTTAGTCCATGCGGTTCAAAAATTTCAGCGCCTCTTCGTAAAGCTTCAATAACATGGGCATCTTGAATTCCTATTGGTAAATTTCTTTCGTAACCGCCAGGAACAACGGTCATCCATTTGGCATTAACGCGTTTTGCTACTTCAACGGCTTTTTTACAGCCGTCTAAGAATAGATCTATATGTTCCTTTTTGCCAGCAGCAAGTGTGTTTGCCATATTTCCACCTTTTTCAATAACAAAAACACCCATGGTCATATTATGTTTTGCAAGGGTTTCTCCAATTTTTGTTTGCATTGAAATATCCCGCCCCATCATACCATTGTCTTCAAATGCTGTAAACCCTTGATCTGCCATAAAGTTCAACTGGTCAATGGGATCATTGCCAGCATGGTTTTTAAACATCCCCATATGTGGCGCATAATTTAATTTAAACTTACTGACATGATTTGTCTGATGGGGTTTCTCCAAATTCATGGCATTCATAGCCGGAATGCCAATTCCCATTACAGATGCAGCAATAGTACCTTTTTTTATAAACTGTCTTCTTTCCATAAGAGTGTATTTAAATAAACAAGTTTTATAATTAATAGAATTTTGTTTTTCCAGGTACAGGAATAGGGTAATTTCCATAAGCATCAGGTACTACGGGCGGCATGGAATCAAATGATAATTCATCTTCATTAGGAACCAAGCTATAATCAGTAGCCAATGCTTTTTCCCAAGTAATTTCTTGACCCGAATAGGTTGCCATGCGCCCCATAATAGCGGTCATGGTACTTTTTGCACCGTATTCGGCGTTATTAATGACTTCGCCACTTCTTATAGCAGCAAAAAGCCTATCGTGTTCTACTTGATATGGGTTTTTATCACTTTCAGGATCATGGGTATAAATATTGTTTCCCGTATACGATTTTAACACGGTATTACTGGCCCCACTGGTATTACAAGTGCCTTCAGTGCCTTGAAAAGATTCTGAAACACGACTCAAACAGCTTTCTTGATGTCTGCATTGGCTGGAAATAATAGCTCCATTAGCATATTCAAATTCTACAAAATGATGATCGAATATTTGTCCGTGATCTTTACCATTTCTAACTTCTCTTCCGCCCATGCCTTGCGCTTTTATAGGGTAACCTCCCAAAAACCAATTAGCAACGTCAATGTTATGAACGTGTTGTTCCAATATATGATCGCCGCAAAGCCAATTAAAATAGTACCAATTTCGCATTTGGTATTCCATTTCTGTCCAGTCTTCTTGGCGGGGTCTTACCCAAACACCACCACTATTCCAGTATACTTGACCAGAAATGATATTTCCAATAGCACCTTCTTGAATCAAGCTATTTGCTTTTTGGTAATTAAATTGATAGCGTCTTTGAAGTCCTAAAACCACATTTAATTTTTTTTCTTTGGCAACTTTAGCAGCGGCAAGAACTTTTTGAATACCCGCCACATCAGTAGCTACAGGTTTTTCCATAAATACATGTTTTCCTTGAGCAACAGCATATTCAAAATGTTGCGGACGAAAACCTGGAGGAGTTGCTAAAATAACCACGTCAGCTTCATCAATGGCCTTTTTATAAGAACCAAAACCAATAAATTTCATGGTTGGTTTTACGTTGATTCTACTGGCATCAAACATCTTATTTAAATTTTCGAAAGAGCTATCCAATCTGTCTTGGAAGGCATCTGCCATGGCAACAAGTTCTACATTTGCATCTGCTTTAAGTGCTTGGGTAACGGCTCCAGTGCCTCTGCCGCCGCAACCAATTACAGCTAACTTTAGTTTCTTTTCTTTGGTTTTAAACGGAATCGCTGATAAAATAGAAGGTGCTAGTAAAATACCTCCAGCAGCAAGCGATGAGCCTTTTACAAAATGGCGTCTTGATAAGATGTCTTTTTTAGTTGTCATAATAATTTGTTTCGTGGTTTTAAAAATCCATCATGGCTTCAAGCCAATAAGATTCTATGGTTTCTTTTGTTGGTTGTACTTTTGGTCTTACAACTCTAAATCCTATAAAAGGGGCATCTGTATGCCACCAATTGCTTTTAGGAATTTGTGGATCCCTTCGTTTCCAAATAGATTTTGAAATTTGTCTAGACGTACAACATAATTTATCAGCGGTATCTTTCCAGGAGCCTCCGCGCAATACACGTGGATATAATTCTTTGGGTGCGTTCCAAGGGTTTTTTGTTGACGACTCGGCATAATAGGATGTGCTGTATTGGTCCAAAACCCATTCAGAAACATTGCCTAGCATGTCATGAATGCCCAATGTATTTGGTGTTTTTAATCCCGTTTTTTGATATTTTTCATTGGAATTTTCTTGATACCAAGCCACATTTTTCAAAGAGTCAGTTTTATCAGTATTTCCTTTTTTACATACATATTCCCATTCGGCTTCGGTGGGTAAGCGGTAAAAGATGCCTGTTTTCGCAGTAAGCCATTTACAGAACATAAGCGCGGCATATTGCGTCATATTTACTGCTGGTGAAGTTTCTTTCCCCATATTAAAACTCATGTCAACATAAGGAGGTGTTGCTCCCGAAAGAGCATCGATGCCCAAATCATTGAGCATTTTGGCATCCACCAATGGTGCTTTTTTTACATCGTCGTAAACAAACGTATCATATTGCTCCCACGTAATTTCATATTTCCCCATCCAAAAAGCGTCAATTTCAACGTCATGACTGGGTTTTTCATCATCTTTTCTCTTACGGTCTTCTTCAGGAGCGCCCATACTGAATTTGCCACCTTCAATAGCGACCAAATCAATGCTTATATTTTCATTGCTAATAGTTTGTGAATAGTCGTTAAAATGTTGTGCGTTTAAGAGAAGTCCGTAATTAAAAGTAAAAAGGATGCATCCAAATTTTAAAAAACGTTTTAATGTCATAAGGTATTGGCTAGAGTTCTAAAATTTCAATATTTTTAAATTCAGTAGATTGGCTTTCGCTTTGAAGCGAAATAAACCCTTTTTTTAATGGATTGCCTTCTCGGGCGTTCCAATAATCTTCATGAGCACCGGCACCGCCACCAATAATAGGTTTGGAATAATTCAGCACTTCCACACCGTTAATTCTATGCGTAATTAAGGAATCATTATGAACTTCAATTTCTAAATTCACCCATTGATTTGCGTTATAGGTCTTTGAGTTTGAAGGCATGCAATGTTGCGTCGTTTTTTCGCCATGAAGTGTGATGTGTGTTCCGGGCGTACAAACATTACCGGTGGGTCTTTCTTCTGTTCCCGAGCCTCCTAAAAGTTGCACTTCAATGGATACAGGGAAATCTTGATTTAAAGCCATATTTTTGGGGTCTTCACAATGAATCATGACGCCATTATTTGCTGTGGCCCAACCTTCACCATCGCTTAGTTGTTTTCCTGTAAAACGATATTGCAAACGCAATTTGTAATTTGAAAATTCCTTGTTGTAAAAAATATGTCCGAAGGTATTATTAAAAACGTCATTGTATTCTTTATAATTTACTTTTAAAAGTCCGTCTTCAACGATAAAAGTATTTTTATAATTTTCTCCGGTAGGATGGCCTTTTATTTTTACGATCCAATCATTTAGGTCTTTACCATTAAAAAGCGATACCCATTTTTCTGTCGGCACTATTTTTTCTTGCTTCGTTTTACATCCTATGAAAAGAGAAAGGCAAAGGGAGATAACGATTAATTTGAATTTTATAAACATTGCTTAACGGTCATATTATTTTATAATGATAAATCCTATCCTTTTGGCGTTATAGATTTATGGATATGCTGAAATAGTTTCTATATGATTTTTTTAAGGATTAAGGATTGAAGTAATGTAAATAATTCACAAAATAAGGGTTAATTCCTTAAAATTAAAAGTAATTGATAATTAAATTCTTAATGTTTGAGAAATTAATCATTTTATGTAACAGTAATGTTCAAATTATTTCATTGAAAAGAAATATACAAAAAATCAACCCTATCCAGTAGATGGAAATAATACCTTAAGAATCAGGTTCTTGGTTAATTATTTATCGATTCGTATTTTGGATGCTTTCAAAGCATATGGTACATTTGGCAGGTGTTGGTTTAGCGCGGTTTACACACCATTATAACGGCTGACTAATCTCAAACTCTTGCCTTATTTGGCTGTAAAACGCTTATAATTATCAAAACGGATGCTTTGGAGAACCCACATTTAACCATTGCTGAAGCAGCATATATTTGTGGTTTTGCCGCTTGACAATATTTTTCTAGGGTGTTTAAAAGATATGAAAAATGTTAGCCAAAGGATGTCTTCCTATTCTGATACAGATCACATAGTTGTTTAAATTATTTCCCTTAAAAAAAATAATTGCAGACGCCAGCTAGGATGAGTCATTTATTAATCGTAATATTGCAATGAACAAATTAAAGAGTTTATGGGTTTAGCTAAATCAGAAATATTTACAGATAAACAAAATGAGATTGCTCTTTTTGCGAAAGTCTTTGGACACCCGGCTAGAGTGGCTATTTTACAACATTTATTTAAGTTGAATGCTTGTATTTGTGGTGATTTAGTAAGCGAAATAGGTTTAGCACAGCCTACTATTTCACAACATTTAAAAGAATTAAAGCATTTAGGATTAATAAAAGGTACTATCGAAGGCACCAGCGTTTGCTATTGCATTCATAAAGAAAACTGGACCGCAATGAAAACCATTATGACCAACTTCTTAAATCAAGACATTACAGAAAAAGAAGGTTGTTGTTAGACAACTTTTTATCGATTAACTTAAATCAAAAGCTTATGAAATTATCAGCAATAAAATCAGAATTACAAATATTAGAAAAAATTGCATTTCAATTACCTAACGGAGAATTGGTGCCAAACCATTTTCACGTTACCGAAGTTGGAAAAATAAGTAAGCATTTTATCGACTGTGGAGGTACTGTTCGTAAAGAAGAAGTGGTTAATTTCCAACTTTGGAATGCAGATGATTATGATCACAGGTTGCACCCTGAAAAATTGCTGCATATTATAGAACTATCAGAAAAGGTTTTGGAAATGGGTGATCTAGAAATTGAAGTAGAATATCAGGCAGATACTATCGGAAAATTTGGATTGGAATTTAACGGAACTAATTTTTTATTGACCACGAAACAAACCGATTGTTTAGCAAAAGATAATTGTGGTATTCCGGACCAAAAACCAAAGTTAAAAATGGCCGAATTAAATAATACTACTAGCTGTAGTCCAAATTCAGGTTGTTGCTAAATGCAGTTTCTTCCAATAACAGAAAGTTATTATCCTGAAGTGGCCCAAATATATGAAGAGGGCATTAAAACGGGTATGGCTACTTTTGAAACCACTGTCCCAGATTGGAATACATGGAATACCTCTCATTTACCATTTGGAAGAATTGTGCTAACCGAGAATGCTCAAATTTTAGGTTGGGCATCACTTTCTCCTGTTTCCAGTAGATGTGTATATGGTGGAGTTGCCGAAGTAAGCATATATGTAGCTGAAAAAGCAAGAGGAAAAGGTATTGGGAAAAAATTGCTACAAGAACTCATCAGAATAAGTGAGGAAAATAGCATCTGGACTTTACAATCTGGGATTATGAGTGCTAATAAATCAAGTATTCAAATGCATATTAATTGTGGATTTAGAGTTATCGGATATCGTGAAAAAATTGGACAGCTCCACGGAATTTGGTTAGACAATGTAATACTAGAACGTAGAAGTAAAATTATAGGAATTTAATAAAATTTAAAAATGACAACAACCAAAACAAATGTATTCGATGCAATTGAAAATGTAATTTCATCTTTAAAACCCATCGAAATTTCAAATGAACGCACCCTAGTGCTACAACCTTTAATTGCATATATACAAGAAAAGGCGGCTAAGAAAGAAACAATTAGGTTAAATTTTATCTGTACACATAACTCGCGTAGGAGTCACTTATCGCAAGTATGGGCACAGGCAATTGCTAGTTACTTTGGAATAAAAAATGTTTTTACGTATTCTGGAGGTACTGAAGCTACCGCCTTATTTCCAATGGTAGCAGAAACTTTAAAAAATTCTGGTTTTCAAATTACTACATTGTCAAAAGGTAAAAACCCTGTTTATAGTATTAAATATGCTTCAAATGAGCATCCTGTAATCTGTTTTTCTAAAAAATTTGATGATAATTTTAATCCTGAATCAGAATTTGCAGCTATTATGACTTGCTCTTCAGCAGATCAAGGCTGCCCCTTTATCGCAGGTGCGGAAAAAAGAATTCCGATAACTTTCGAAGACCCAAAAGCTTTTGATAATACCCCTCAACAAGCAGAAAAATATCAAGAAAGAAGTTTGCAAATTGCGACGGAACTCTTTTATGTATTTTCAAAAATTAACTCTTAATTATGTCAGCTAAAAAAAAATTAAGTTTTTTAGATAATTATCTTACCCTTTGGATTTTTGTTGCTATGGTTTTGGGGGTAGGTATTGGATACTTTTTCCCTAATTTTCCAGATGTAATAAACAACGCTAGTAGTGGTTCTACCAATATACCCATAGCTATTGGGCTCATATTGATGATGTATCCACCATTGGCTAAGGTTAATTATGCCTTACTTCCAAAAGTCTTTAAAAATGTAAAAATATTATCAATATCACTTCTTTTAAATTGGGTGATTGGACCAATTTTAATGTTTGTACTAGCTATTATCTTTCTTCAAGATCACCCAGCATATATGGTGGGGCTTATTTTAATAGGTTTAGCACGTTGCATTGCTATGGTTTTAGTATGGAACGACCTTGCCGAAGGTAGCAGTGAGTATGGAGCAGGTTTGGTTGCCCTAAATAGTATTTTTCAAGTATTTGCTTATAGTTTTTATGCTTGGTTGTTTATTACGGTACTGCCTCCCTATTTTGGATTCGAAGGTGCTATTGTTGATATTTCAATCGCGACTATCGCTGAAAGTGTAGCTATTTATTTAGGCATCCCATTTTTATTAGGAATTTTAAGTAGACTTGTCTTGGTTAAAATAAAGGGAGAAGAATGGTACACGAAAAAATTTATCCCAACCATATCTCCTTTAACATTAATTGCCTTGTTGTTTACTATTGTAGTTATGTTTTCTTTAAAAGGTGAGTTGATTGTAACTATTCCTGGTGATGTACTTTTAATTGCTGTTCCGTTGCTAATCTACTTTTCTTTAATGTTTATCATTGGTTTTTTCTTTACAAAAGCAATGGGAGCTACTTACGACAAAACAGCCGCGGTAGCTTTTACTGCTGCGGGGAATAATTTTGAGTTGGCCATAGCTGTGGCTATAGCTGTTTTCGGACTTAATTCTGGTCAAGCATTTGCAGGAGTCATAGGTCCATTAGTAGAAGTGCCTGCGCTTATTTTGTTAGTAAAAGTTTCTTTTTGGTTGCGAAAAAAATATTTTTCAAAAGAAATTAGTCTATAGCTTGTATTCATTTATAAAAAACAATCTTGACCAATTAACCGTTAAAAATTCTTAATTCCTATAGAAAGTTTCTTGATTTTCTTAAATTTCAAGATTATTTACTGTAAATGAACTTATACCCAATAGAAACTGGCAATTTTAAGCTAGATGGTGGCGCTATGTTCGGAGTTGTTCCTAAAGTACTTTGGAATAGAACAAACCCTGCCGATCAACAAAATAGAATAGACCTTGCAGCACGTTGTTTATTAATCGAAGAAGGAAATCGTTTGACTTTGATTGATACCGGAATGGGTAACAAGCAATCCGATAAGTTTTTTGGTTATTATGATATGTGGGGAAATCATACCCTAGATAAATCATTAGAACAACACGGTTTTCATAAAAATGATATTACCGATGTTTTTATGACACACCTTCATTTTGATCACTGTGGCGGTAGTATTCAGTGGAACAAAGACCGTACGGGGTACGAACCTGCTTTTAAAAACGCAAAATTCTGGTCTAATAAAGACCATTGGGAATGGGCAACAAAGCCCAATAAACGCGAAAAAGCATCCTTTTTAGAAGAGAACTTACTTCCTATGGAAGAAAGTGGGCACTTAAATTTTATTGCTAAAACGAGTGCAACCGACTTTCAAAAAGGATCAGAATTTAACTTCGATATTCTGTTTGTTGATGGTCATACAGACAAACAGATGATTCCGCATATTATTTACAAGGGAAAAACACTGGTATTTATGGCAGATTTATTGCCTACTGTTGGGCATATTCCCTTACCATACGTTATGGGGTATGATACCCGGCCCTTATTAACACTAGCGGAAAAAGAGAAATTTTTAAAAACCGCTGCCCAAAATAAGTACTATCTTTTCTTAGAACACGATGCACATAACGAGATATGCACATTAGAGGAAACCGAAAAAGGCGTCCGTCTAAAAAATATTCATTCGTTTGAAGAAGTGTTTGGGTAAGAGCATATGTATAGGACTGTTTTCAAAATTTTAATAATCATATAACTTCATAATCTAAATATTTACTTGTTTTTTAATCTAACTCACATATGACATTCAATTTCTCAAAATCAATTTTTGGGCTAGCAATTGGCTCAATACTTTTATCTAGTTGTGGTACCACTTCGCCTATATTGGTAAGTACGCCAGTTGAAAACATAGATGTAATCCCCCTAAAAGTTTCTGATTTAACAGATATTCAGAAAAAAAATTGGGGTCATGCAGATCTTCTTTTAGATACCATTCCAGGTATGGCTGTAGAAAGAGCGTATACCGATATTATAAAGAATAAAAAAGGTGAAAAAGTTATTGTAGCCGTTTTAGATTCTGGTATCGATTTAAAGCACGAAGATTTAGTAAACGTACTATGGACAAATACAAAAGAAATTCCTGGAAATAACAAAGACGATGATAACAATGGGTACATTGATGATATTCATGGGTACAACTTTTTAGGAGAATCGTATAATGAACAATTAGAACTTACCCGTATTGTTAAACTTAAAATCGGGGATGCAACAACTCAGGCAAAAGCAAAAGCTACATTAGATAAAAAATATAATGAAGCCTTACAGAATAAGCAGTATTACGAGCAAATACTCCAAACGGTTAAAACTTCAGATGCAGCCATTCAAAAGGAGCTAGGTAAAACTTCCTATACCAAAAAAGAAGTAGCGGCCATAAAACCTCAAGATGAAGCCATGCAACAAAATGTAGGTATGATTCTTCAGGTATTTAGCTTTGCTGATGATGTGCCAAGTTTTATTAAAGACATCTCTGGTGGTATCACACAACTTACAGACCAGTTAAACTATAATCTAAAAGTAGATTTTGATGGTAGAACAGTCGTAGGTGATAACCCTTATGATATAACAGATACCAACTATGGAAACGGCAACCCACAACAACGTGTCGATGATGAAAGTCATGGTACCCACGTGGCAGGAATCATTGCTGCACAAAGAGGCAATGGTAAAGGTGTTGATGGTGTTGCTAATAATGTAGCAATTATGAGCATTAGAGCCGTGCCTAATGGTGATGAATATGATAAAGATATTGCTTTAGGAATACGTTATGCTGTTGATAATGGCGCAAAAATTATTAACGGTAGTTTCGGAAAATCGTTCTCACCAAATGCACAATGGGTATATGATGCTATTAAATATGCCGCTTCTAAAGATGTTCTTTTTGTTCATGCCGCAGGTAATGATAGTGAAAATTTAGACGATCCGATCAATGCAAATTTCCCTAATGACCAAGTAAACAATGGTGCAGAAATAGTTGATAATGTATTAACCGTAGGTTCGCTAACGAACACGTATGGCTCGGAGTTGGTTTCATCGTTTTCAAATTACGGAACAATTAATGTAGATGTATTTGCTCCGGGGAGCGATATTTATGCTACAATGCCAGGGAGTACTTATGATTATAATAGTGGAACTTCAATGGCGGCACCAGGTGTTGCAGGCGTTGCTGCTTTAATTCGTTCGCAATATCCAAAACTAAAAGCTAGTGAGGTAAAGCAAATTATTATGCAATCTGGATTAACTACGAAAGCAAAAGTTATCGTTGCTGGCGATCCTTCAAAATCTAGCGATTTTAATAAACTCTCTAAATCGGGGAAAATGGTAAATGCCTATAACGCTCTTATTTTGGCTGATCAAGTTTCATCTGGTAAGGTTAAATTATAATAGAAACAATTCTTATGAAAAAAATAATTCTATCACTTTTAGTTTTAATAACGAGTATAACTACGATGGCTCAAAACCAGAATTACTGGCAACAGCATGTAGACTATACAATGGATGTTTCAATGGATGTAAAAACCCATCAATATACAGGAACACAACAATTGGTGTATACCAATAATTCTCCTGATGCACTAACAAGAGTGTATTATCATTTGTTTTTCAATGCCTTTCAGCCGGGTAGTGAGATGGATGTTAGACTTCAAAATATTGAAGATCCAGATGACCGAATGATGGCTGATAAAAAGAGTAGAATTGCTATGTTAACTCCTGATGAAATGGGGTATTTACGGGTAACAGCGCTACAACAAGATGGTACATCGGTTACCTATAAAGAAGAAGGCACTATTCTGGTTGTAGAGTTGGCAAATCCTATTCCTGCTGGTACATCTACCACTTTTAATATGACTTTTAATGGACAAATACCACTTCAGGTACGTCGTTCGGGTCGTGATAGTAGTGAAGATATTTCACTTTCTATGAGTCAATGGTATCCTAAAATTGCTGAATATGATTTTGAAGGTTGGCATGCAGACCCGTATATCGCACGTGAATTTCATGGAGTTTGGGGAGATTTTGATGTGAAACTTACGATCGATAAAAATTACGTGGTTGGAGGAACAGGCTACTTACAAAACCCGCAAGAAATTGGTCATGGTTATGAAGCTCCAGGGAGTAGAGTGAAAAAGCAAAAAGGTAAAACGCTTACTTGGCATTTTAAGGCTCCTATGGTTCATGATTTTATGTGGGCTGCAGACCCAGATTATGTTCATGATACCTTACAGGTAGAAGATGGTCCTATGCTTCACTTCTTCTATAAAAACAAACCTGAAATTGCAGAGAATTGGAAAAATCTACAGCCTAAAACTGCTGAAATGATGACTTTTTTTAGTAAAAATATTGGTAAATATCCTTACGATCAATATTCTGTTATTCAAGGTGGTGATGGTGGTATGGAATATGCTATGGGAACCCTAATTACAGGTGAGCGCAAATTCGGAAGTCTTGTTGGTGTTACAGCACATGAAATGGCACACTCCTGGTTTCAGCATATTTTAGCTTCAAATGAGTCTAAACATGCTTGGATGGACGAAGGATTTACTTCTTTTATCTCTGCGTTATGTATGAATCAAATAATGGATCAAAATAAAGACAATCCTTTTGAAGGGTCTTATAAGGGCTACTATTATTTAGTACAATCAGGCAAAGAGCAACCGCAAACTACACATTCAGATCGCTATGCATCTAACATGCCGTATAGCATTGCTGCTTATAGTAAAGGAGCTATCTTTTTATCGCAGTTAGGTTACATTATCGGTCAGGATAAATTAATGGAGACTATTCATAAATACTATGAAGATTTCAAGTTTAAGCACCCTACGCCAAATGATATTAAAAGAACGGCAGAAAAGGTTTCGGGGATAGAGTTAGATTGGTATTTGATGGATTGGACTCAAACAACAAATACAATAGATTATGGTGTAAAAGATGTTACTGCGGAAGGTGAAAAAACCAAAGTTACTTTAGAACGTATAGGACTAATGCCAATGCCTATAGATGTTTTAGTGGTTTATGAAGATGATACTCAAGAAACTTTTTATGCTCCGCTTAGAATGATGTATGGTGAAAAAGAAAATCCATATCCGAATTTAAAAAGAACAGTTGTAGCGAATTGGCCTTGGGCATTTCCGACTTATGAACTCATAATCGATAAACCAATGGCAGAAATTAAGGCTATTCTTATTGATCCATCCCAATTAATGGCAGACGTAAATTCTATGAACAATACTTGGCAAATAGATTAGCTTTAAAAAATTAAGAAACAAAATCCAAGATGATAATTAAAGCATCTTGGGTTTTTTGTTTTAGGGTGTTCGTTAGTTCATTGTCAGTTCGAGTGCTTCGACTTTAGGAGAAGTGTATCGAGAACCCTTACTGCAAAAAAAGCTTCTCGTTACAAATTTTGTTGCCCCGTTGCTCCACAACAATTCACTCGAAGTGACAACACATAGTGACGATAAAGAATATCACGCTAAACAGTATCTTTGTAACAATTAACAAAAACAGGGGTTTATTGTAAACCGCAAAACCTCAATCTTAACTAGTGGAAAACACAACTAATTTTACATATTCGAGAACTGAAAAGTTGAAGAGTAAAATACTTTTTGAAAAACTGTTTTCAGAAGGTAAAAACCTTACTATTTATCCGTTGCGCCTAGTATATGTAAAAACGGAATTAAAAGATGGTGTTCTTATAAAAGTAGGAGTATCCGTCTCAAAGCGGAAATTTAAAAGTGCGGTAAAAAGAAACCGAATTAAAAGAGTTTTGCGTGAAGCCTATCGACACAATAAATCCATGCTTTTTAACAATAGTCTAGCTAACTATGCGTTGTTATTTTTATACCTTGGAAAAGAATTGCCTAATAGCAAAGACATTGATCGTCAAATGATTGCTCTTCTTGAAAAATTTAGTAAAAAAGAAGGAGAACAAATGCCTAATTCAACAACTGTTGAGACCAAACCAAACGGTGATTAATCGAATAGACCCGAATCATTAAAAAATAAAATTAGCTCCATGAAAAAGTTGATTAAAAAACAACTACTAATTCCTGTTTTTGCCCTTATATTTATAGTTGTTGGCAGTAGTTTTAAAAGTGATTTTTTTGAAATCGCGAAGCAAATAGAAATCTTCACAACGCTGTTTAAAGAACTCAACATGAATTATGTTGATGAAACCAATCCGGCTGAATTGATGGATACGGCAATTAAAAACATGCTGGAAGATCTAGACCCGTATACACGTTTCTTGAATGAACAAGATGTAGAGGCTTATAAAATTAGTAATGCAGGTGAATATTCTGGTATTGGAGCGATTGTACGTGCTTATAAAGATAAATTGGTCATCGTAGAGCCTTACAAAAATTATCCAGCCGATAAAGCTGGGTTAAAAGCAGGCGATGAAATTATTAAGATTGGGGATATTCTAGTTAAAGATTTTGAAGAAAATGCAACCGAGCTTTTAAAAGGTGCAAATGAAACTAGTGTTGCCGTAACTTATCAAAGACAAGGCGTAAGCACAACCGCTAAAATAACAAGAGAAGCTATTGAAGTAGATGCGGTACCTTTTTATAAAATGGTCAATGATAAAACAGGGTATATAGTTTTGTCTAAATTTAACCAGAAGGCATCAGAACAAACTAAAGCTGCTTTAATTGCTTTAAAAGGAAAAGGAGCTGAAAAAATTATTCTAGACTTACGTGGTAATCCAGGGGGGTTGTTATCAGAAGCGATTAATGTAACCAACCTTTTTGTGCCTAAAGGCGAATTAATAGTGACCACAAAATCTAAGGTGAAGAAGTTCAACTCTGAATACAAAACAAAAAATCAACCTGTTGATATAGATATTCCATTAGTCGTTTTGGTAAATGGGAGTAGTGCCTCCGCTAGTGAGATTGTTTCTGGAAGTTTACAAGATTTGGATCGGGCAGTAGTAATGGGCGCTAGAAGTTTTGGAAAAGGATTGGTGCAACGCCCTTTAAAATTAACTTACGGCACACAGCTTAAAGTTACTATTTCAAGATATTATACACCTTCTGGCAGGTGCATCCAGTCGTTAGACTATTGGAATAGAGATGCTACTGGAAATGCAGTTAAAACTACCGATATTCATGATTTTAAAACGCGTAACGGTCGTAAAGTACAAGATGGTGGGGGTGTTTTACCAGATGTAGAGATCACGGCATTAAAAACAAATACCTTAACTAAGGCATTGTTGCGAGAAAATGCCATTTTTGATTTTGCTACCACTTATTATTACAAAAATAAGGTAGAAGATCTTTCGGCATACACGTTTTCAGATACCGATTTTGAAGCTTTTAAAAATTACATTAAATCAACAGGCTTTTCTTTTGAGACAGAAACGGAAAAAGCATTGAATAAAGCCATGACTTTAAATGATAGCGATTTGTTAGATACCAATGTTCAAGAAAAGTACCGTAGTTTATTAGCGGAGATTAACGCTAAAAAAATAACGGGATTGGACACCTCAAAAAAAGAAATTGTAAAGCAATTAGAAGATGAGATTGTGAAACGCTATTTCTATAATGAAGGCTTGTATGAGTATTACCTATCGCACGATGAAGCAATTTTAACGGCTAGCGCTTTATTAGCCGACGCTAGCAAATACAATTCTATCTTAAAGTAGGGATGTATATAAGTAGTTGACTTTAAATATTTGGCAATTTGTAGGGTGCGGTAAAGCTTACATCCGAGATAATTCAATTTATAAAATCAACGAAGTGATGACCAAATTAATATTCCGTTTAAAAAACAATGAAATAAAATTATGCATTATTTTATTCTTATTTGCTTTTTTTCTGGGGTGTAAGAATCATGATGGAATTCTGAAAATACCTGATTCTCCTTATCCTATAAGTGAAGTCGCAATAAAAATAGATACGATTGCCGAAGGTTTTTTTATTCCTTATGGAATAGAAATTTTGGGAGAAACTGAATACTTCATCACAGACAGACAAGGTTCGTTTTTTCACTTTAAGGATGGTACAACTACCGAGGTAACAGGCGTGCCCAAAGTGCTCACTTTTGGCGATCCTGGAATCCCATTTATTCTTCATGGCGGACTTATGGATGTTAGTAAGCATCCAAAATATCCTGATAATCCTTGGGTTTATATTTCATATTTATCAGAAAAGGCTACTTGCAAAGTTGATCGTTTTCAAATTCAGGATAATCATGCCATTAAATTTGAAACCATTTTCGAGACCAGGACTTCTGGGTATTATGGAAATGGCACACGCATTGTTTGGGAAGATGATGCGCATTTTTTCTTGAACGTAGGAGGCTCTACCATTAGTACTATTTCTAACCCAATTACAATCGCTCAAGACTTTCAACAAGATTGGGGAAAGATACATAGGCTCAATGCTGATGGAAGTATTCCAATTGATAATCCTATTTTAGACGGATTAAATGCACCAACAACCATTTGGAGTTACGGGCATAGAGATGCACAAGGCCTTTATTACGATAAAACCGCTAAGGTTTTATTTGCATGTGAACATGGTCCTAAGGGGGGTGATGAGTTTAATATTATTGTAAAAGGGGGAAATTATGGATGGCCACTATTTAGCTATGGGATCGACTATAGTGGCATACAAGTTTCTACAATACCTAAAGATTCGGCAGCTACATTTACGGTGCTGCCAGAACATTATTGGACAGTTCCTACGAATGATGGAGGTCAAGCTATTGCGCCAGCATGTTTATTAAAAGTAGAAGGCAGTACAATAACAGATTGGAATACTCATTTTTTGATAGGTTCATTAGCATACAGAAGATTATTTAAATACAATCGCGATACGGGTATTACAACAGCCTTGCCAATAACGGGAAGGGTAAGAACAGTTAAACAGTTGCCAAGCGGAGCTATAATTGCCTTAATTGAAAGAGATGATCTTAGCAAATCGAATGGTAAAATTGTGAGGATTAGTAAGCAATAAATACTTTTCTGCTTTGAAAGCTGAACCATTACCACACATAAAAAAAAGCTTATAAAAAAGGAAGCTGGCATAGTAGTTGGTTTAACAAACCAAAAACACAGAATAATCTTTATGATGAACAAACTAAAATTACCACTACTTGTTACTTTTTTGTTAATTGTGATTACGGCATGTACTAAAGATGATGATGATTTTTTGTATGAAACGTATACAAGCGAAGATTTAAAATTACTCCATAACAATAGCTCAAAAACATGGAAATTAGAGGCTCATTATGTGATGTACGATAATTGGGTAAGTGAACAAAACGATTGTTTAGTAGATGACACCTATATTTTTAAAATAAAAAATGAAGTGGAAGTAATTTCCGGAAATGAAAATTGTTATTATGGTGCTTCTGAAATTGCCGAAGCACAATATTCTTTTTATGAAGAAACTGGGAAGTTTTTTTTGACCATGATAAGGGGGGAAATAACAGAGGACCTAGTTAAAAGTACATCCTTTACATTACAATTAATGGAGTTAGAGGAAAACAGAATGTTATTTGCCGCTGGAGAAAAAGGGGATTACCAAAAAACTTTAGTTTTCGTACGGGAATAAAAAAGCAGTAGTTGATTTGAGCGCTAAACCTTGGACTGTTTTACAAATCAACGTTTTTAAAAGCCCAATTTTAAGTTATTAGAGTTAATTCTAAAATCTTAAAATTAGGCTTACGCTATGTTATAAAAAGGTAAATATTCAAATGCCGCGCTGCGTTCAATTAAAAAATAGAGTATCTTTTAACTCACTGTGTTTCATGCACTAATATTACAGACGAGCAAAAACTAAATCAATTTCCAATGAAAAAATTACTTATTTTGATAACTCTAAACATTCTCACGGGTTTAGTTTATAGTCAGACTGGTGAGTCTATCTCTATGAAATTAACTGATGAATTAGAACACATTTATTCAAGCGGTCATATCAATGGATTCTCAGTAGCTATTGTCAATCAAAATGGGTTGTATATAAAAACGGATTTGGGTACGCGGATCTAAAAGCAGGCAAAAAATATACGAGCAATACCCTTCAAAATATTGCTTCTATTTCTAAAACGTTTATAGGTATTGCATTACTCAAAGCCCAAGAGCTAGGAAAACTAGACTTAGATGGCCTATTAATAACTACATACCGTTTAAGGTCACCAATCCCTATTTTCCATACGATGAAATTACGATCCGGCAATTGGCAACGCATACCTCTAGTATTAAAGACCCTTCACAATATGAGTCGAAAGGCTATATTTTAAAAGAAAGTGATTTTAGAGAATCTAAGGCGAATAAGAATTTTCTAGCACCTGATGAAAGTATGCCACAAAGTCAATTTTTGGAGGCCAATTTAAGTACAGAAGGAAACTGGTACAAGAAAAAGAACTTTTTAAAAAATAAGCCTGGAGCAATCTTTGAGTATTCAAATATCGCAGCCGGATTGGCCGCTTTAGTGCTTGAAAAAGCAACCATTGAGCCCTTTAACCAATTCACGACAGCATACATTCTTAAACCTTTAAAAATGACGGGCACAGGTTGGTCTTTTAATGAAGTGAATTTTTCAGAGCATTCAAAGCTGTATTCAGATCCTGAAACCCCATTGGCTTTTTATCACTTAATAAATTACCCCGATGCAGGCTTGATTACTTCAGCATCAGATTTGGGGAACTATCTATCCGAATTAATCTCTGGCTATATGGGTACTGGTAAAATCTTGAATCCAGAAAGCTACCAAGAGCTGTTCAAGGCGCAACTTACAGCAGGCAATTATAAAGAAAGAAAGGAAAACACATTTAACGATGAATACAATATGGGTGTTTTTATGGAGATGTCTGCTAAAGGGCAAATAAGCCATGCAGGCGGAGACCCAGGAGTGGCAACGTATCTATTTTTCAACCCTACAACGCATATCGGAAAACTTTTGATTGTCAATACCGACCTTAAAAAAGAAGGTGTACAGGAGTTTATCAAAATTTGGCAAACCTTAGAAGCCTATGAAAATAGATTATAATCGGCCTATAATTAGTAGTTTAAAAACCCTTTAGACTACTATCCTAGGTTGTATCGCCTTGAGAAAAGCAATTAAAAAATAAATTTTTTACCGTTCTATTAGTATCTTTAATACTGGGCTCTCCGACGACTAATACTTAAAATAATGACTTTTCAAGATTTAGGGTATACCGATACATTAGCGCACTATAGAAAGGAAAACGAATTAGATGCCTTCGCTATTGGTCGGGTAATCCTTGAACATAAAGATCGGTATGTGGTAAAAACGCCAACTCAAGAGTTTGATGCCGAACTCATCGGTAATTTACGGTTTACCGCCGAAAGTAGGTACGATCTTCCTGCTGTCGGGGATTGGGTTGCATATAAGGAATATGACCAAGACAAGGCACTCATTCATGCCGTGCTACCACGACAATCTTGTATAGAGCGTAAAGCAGTAGGTAAATCCGGACAAGTTCAACTAATTGCTACGAATATAGATTTTGGGCTTATCGTACAAGCGGTAGATCGTGATTTTAATCTGAACAGATTAGAACGCTACCTCACCATTTGCAATGCATCAGGAGTGCAACCTATTATCGTGCTCAGTAAAATAGATTTAATTAGTGCTGCTGATGTAGACATAATTATTAAACAAATTAAGGAACGTATTCAAGGAGTACCCATCGTTAAAGTGAGTAGCGAATCTGTTGGGTATAAGCAACTAGCAGCAATTATGGAGAAGGGCAAAACGTATTGCCTGCTGGGTTCTTCGGGTGTGGGAAAATCAACCCTTATCAATGGTCTTTTAGGTAAAGAAGTGATGGAAACTGCAGCAATAAGTGACGCTGTTAATAAAGGAAAACATACCACCAGCCACCGTGAGCTTATCGTACTAGAAAATGGTGGAATCATCATCGATAATCCAGGCATGCGAGAATTAGGCATTACTGATGCCGCTGCCGGATTAGAAATTACCTTTGAAACGATATTGGAATACGCAAAGCATTGTAAATTCAAAGACTGCACCCATGTTCATGAAAAAGGATGTGCCATTTTAGCGGCTGTAGCAAATGGCCAAATAGATGCGCGTGCCTATGCCAACTTTCGGAAGATGGAAAAAGAAAAAATGCACTTTGAGGCCGATGCGAAAGAACGAAAGCAAAAGGATAAAGACTTCGGAAAAATGGTGAAGAAGATAAAGCAGCAACGTAAGAATAACAAGTACTAAGGGCGTAAGACTAAAAGCAGAGGAGAGCTGCAATCATTTTTGATATTTTCTTCATTTAAACAAATCATACCCATTTTTAGTACATTTAGCATATAGAAGTTAAATGCCAAAAAATGTTTAAAATAAATAGCACCAAGAATTTAAAGCTAATTTTAATCTGGATCCCTTCATTACTTGTTGCCTATATTTTTCTGGAAAATGGCTTCACAAAAATTTTCTATTCCAATGGTATGGACAAACTTGGGGTAAGTAATACGATACTAATTGCGGTAGGTTTTATTTTGATAATTTCGGTAGCCCTGTTTTTGTATAAGAAAACCCTCCTTTATGGAGCAGCAATCTTGGCTTTGTATATGACGGCTATTGTTTTTATTCATATCAGTAAAGGAAAACCATTTTTTCTCACCTTCTTAATTGTCTTACTAACCCTTTTTGCCACATACCTTAGAAAAACACAATTGCAACTTTAACCTTAAATCATAGGCAACAAGATTCAAAGCGGTCTAGAATCTCCGTTAAAACGCGCCAAGAGTAGAGGCGATTTACTGGGGTGGGAGAAAAAAGGAAGCGGAAATATATTAGGACTAAAGTATAGGTTGTACTTGCGCTTTACGCTGCAATAAGTATCTTGTTGCTATTAATTTTAACGGTAGCGTAAAAGGCATCAATTAAATGACGAAAACAACGCAATCTATTTCGCTCCAAGAAGCAAAAAGACTCGTATTAGTATCACAGCAAATAAATACAACAAAACCAAAAGGGAAAGCTATTGATGCTACTTTATCTGCTCTAGAACAGTTGGGTTATATTCAGATAGATACGATTTCGGTAATAGAACGCGCACATCATCATACCCTTTGGAACCGGAATTCAAAGTATACGGACTCACACTTAGATGATTTAATTGCCAACAAACAAGTATTTGAATATTGGTCTCATGCGGCTGCCTACCTACCGATGCGCGATTATCGGTTTACCTTACCCAGAAAGCAGGCCATAGCGAATGGAGCTCAAAATCATTGGTACCAACGCAATGAAAAGATGATGAAATTTGTGCTGCAACGAATTAGAGATGAAGGACCCTTGATGGCTAAAAATTTTGTGCACAAAGGCGAAAAGCTAGCCGAATGGCAATCAAAACCCACCAAACAGGCGTTGGAATATTTATTTATGCAGGGCGATTTGATGATTTCTTCTCGTAAAAATTTTCATAAAGTATATGACCTTACTGAGCGTGTATTGCCAGATGCAATAAATACGGCTACGCCTACCACCGATGAATATGCTCGTTTTTTAATCACCCAATACCTGCAAGCAAACGGATTGGGGCAAGCCAGTGAAATGGGGTACTTGCTAAAAGGGGTAAAAAAATTACTCTTAAAGACCCTACAAAATATGGTGGAGCAGGGTGAATTGGTGCAAATTATGGTAAATATGATGTTGTACTATACCCTGCCAGATACTCTGGAGGTGCTGGGTAAAATACGTAAGAATAACGCAGTTAAAATACTCTCTCCTTTTGATAATTTGGTGATACAACGCAAACGAATGCAAGCCTTATTTGACTTCGATTACCTGCTCGAATGCTATGTGCCAGTCGCAAAAAGAAAATATGGGTATTTTACCCTACCTATTTTATGGAATGAGAATTTAGTAGCGCGAATGGACTGTAAAGTAGATCGGAAAAATGCACTACTACATATGCACCACCTCGCATTAGAACCGGGACTAGATAAGGCCACTAACTTTGCGTTTGCTTTAGGCAAAGAACTCCAAGCATTTATGCAATTTAATAATTGTACACAGCTTCAATTACATAAAACTACCCCTGCTGTGTTTAAACCTGAATTGCAAAGCGCTATTCATGATATAATGCCATAAACAATTAAAACAAATAACTAAATCGATATACTACAAAAAAATAAGCCTTCCGTTTTTTCAATGGCTTTTTTGTAATGCGTATAATTAAGCACAAATACACTGTTTGCTTGTGGTTTCGGCCTAAATTTAGTAAATTTACTCACTTATTTATTTTGTGTTTGATACAATTATGTCACAAAAACACTCAAATTTGTAAGTTTCAAATTAAGGGAACACAATTTTCAACAACCAGAAAATCTCTACGTATGTCAACAAACACTAAGGCGGTAATAGATCTGAATAAAAAAGACGAAGACACCGGTTCAAAAATTGATTTAATAAAAAATTTAATTTTTGGCGAGAACATTCAAGCATATGACTCAGAGTTTGAGGCGCTTAGAAAGGATATTCTTGATAAGAAAAAAGTTTTAGAAGAATTAATAGAAGACGTTCGTAAAGAACTACATACGGCTATCGATTCTGTATCTACCGATGTAAATATTAGAATTACGGAGCTAGAGGAGAAACTAGAGGATAAGTTTGAACAACTAGATTCTGAAAAGCTTGATAAAAAAATGCTGGGTAATCTATTGATTGAGCTAGGAGAAAAAGTAAGCAAAAAATAGTTTGTTTTAAACGCTATTCACTATGGTTGAAAAAGACAAAGTAGAGCTTTTAAAAGACATTTTGTTCACTGATGACCGTGAATTTGCCGAAAAAATAGCGCAGCGAATTGAGACTATTGAGCATACGATTAACGAAAGAGCTAAGCTTTCGGAAAAAGTAAATCCTATAATTGCAAAACAACTTGATGATTTTGTTGTTGAGATTCCGAAAACATTAGGGCCAACCATTACAGCGACCTTAAAAGAAGAAATCCGAAAAAATAAAGATGAAATTGTAGATGCATTGTACCCTATTTTGGGTAAAATGATCAAAAAGTATATTGCTCAAGAGATGAAAATGCTCTCCGAACGCATCAATAAACAATTATCTGCCCAGCGTTGGAAAATAAAATTCAAATCTTGGTTTGGAGGGGTAAAAGAAGAAGACCTTATTATAAGCGAACTTTCATCTGCAACCATAGAGCAGGTTTTACTAATTGAAAGAGGATCAGGTATACTTGCCGCAAGTTATTCGAAAACAGAAACTATTGATGAAGATATGATCTCTGGGATGCTTACCGCAATCAAAGGTTTTGTAGAAGATGCCTTCGGACAAAAAAATCAGAATCTAGAACTTATAGAATACGAATTGTATAATATTCATCTCCAAAGCTTTGTTTCGTATTATGTAGCTATCGTTATTTCAGGCAATTATTCTTTACGTGCAAAAGACAAAGTACAAGATTTAATTTTTGATTTTTATGATGATTTTATGGGCAAAAATTTAGATTCACTTTTTGCTTCAAAAGATGCAGGGGAGAAAGTAATATTAAATAGAGACGCTTTGGAAAAAGAACTAGTGCTAAAGTTTGGAAATGCAAGTATCTAAAAAAATAATAGTCCTAGGGCATTTTGGCGTTGGCAAAACTTCTTTAATTCGGAGATTTGTTGAAGATAGTTTCTCGGATAATTATACCGTTTCTATTGGGGTACATATTACCAAAAAAGTGGTTGAAATTGCTGTAGAAAACAAAGTATCGTTAATACTTTGGGATTTAGAGGGGACCGATGATCTGCAAACTATACGCGATGCTTATCTTTTAGGAACACATGGCGTTGTATTTGTTTTTGATGTGACGCGACCTTCAACTTTTCAGGCTTTACATAAGGATTTGGAAATAGTTAAATCTAAAATTCCGAATGTACCATTACTTGTGGTTGGCAATAAAGTAGATTTGGTAGTGGCAACGGAGTTAGAAAATGTATTCAAAAACAATCATATTACGACCAATTATTTAACGAGTGCTAAAACAGGTGATGCTGTTAACGATATGTTTCTAGAATTAGCAAAGCTTATACATTAAGATGCTTAAACAGTACCAAGAAGAATACGCAACCGAAAACGTACAGTTTATCTTAACCGATAAAACAGGAAAAATTCTTGATACTGATGAGGCTTTTTTAACTCTTGACAATAAAACCAATTTAGTTGATATTCATCCTTTTTTTGAATGCTTTATAGCAGTAGTTGAAACCTTAGAAGATGAGGTTGCTTTTAATTGTGTACACCTAGTGGTGGATGAAAAGGAGTACGTGACCGATATAAAATTTGCGAAAAAGCAGGAAGAGATATTGGTCATAATTTCTGATCATACAGCGCACTATGCCGCTTATCAAGCCATTGCACAATCCAGAAATGAATCGATAATAAACGGAGAGTTAATTGCGATTAAAAATGCAGAATTAGAAGAGCGAGAACGATTTAAAAATTCGTTTATCAGGAACTTTAGTCATGAGTTAAGAAATCCGCTGACTAGTATTATAGCTATTACTAAAATTATTTCGGATACAGAATTGACTACGCAGCAGCGTAATATGTTAGATTTTCTCAAAGAATCGAACTCTAATTTGAAATTATTATTGGAAGATATTTTGAGTATCAGCATGATTTCCTCCGGACGTTTAAAACTTCGAGATTATATTTTTAGTCTCAATCAGTTATTTGATTTAATCACATTTACGTATCGAACAAAGGCAAATGATAAAGGCTTAGAATTTGAATTTAAGAAAGACAAAAAAATCCCCAACTTAGTAGAAGGCGATCGGTTAAGATTGTTTCAAGTCATTACTAATTTATTAGATAATGCTTTTAAATATACAGAAAAGGGAAAAGTACTTTTCGAAGTACAATTCAATCAAAAAAGAGCAAATAGAGTAAGTATGCGTTTTCTAGTTGCCGATACTGGTGTTGGTATCCCTGAAGACAGCATAGATACTATTTTTCAAAGTTTTAGTCAGTTGAACACTGCGTCTTCGAGCAATGCTGGTACTGGTTTAGGTCTTTCTATAGTTAAGGGATTACTGACGTTAATGAATAGTGAAATAAAAGTAATTTCCACAGAGCAAAAAGGTGCTACTTTTTATTTTGACATTGTACTTATAGAACCTTTAAGCTTAGCTTCATCAAAAACCTTGAAAGTAAGCAAGCAGCAAAAAGAAAGTAAATATAAGCTTAGAACAGATCGAAAATACCGATTGTTACTTGCTGAAGATGATGTAAATGTTCAAACAGTTCTTTTCAAATCACTTTTAAACACAAATCATTTTTATATCGACTTGGTTAGTGATGGGGCTATGGTAATGGAAAAATTAATAAATGAAGATTATGATTTAATTCTGATGGACATTAATTTACCAAATGTTACAGGAGACCAATTAACCAGATTAATTCGAGATTTCCCTTTTAAAAACATTAAAAATATTCCCATAATAGGGATAACGGCACATTCTTACGAAGACAATTTTAAAAGCTACAAAAAGTCTGGAATGAATATAATCTTGTCAAAACCATTTGAGCATGATGAATTACTGAAAAGTATTGCCAAATTATTAAAATAAAGGACATTCACTTCAACCTCTTCATCGACCAAAATATCATTTCAGTTTTATTAATTGCATAAGAAAATTCTTACAAAAAGGTTTTTAATCGATGAAATGATACGCTTTATCGAAGATCTAGATTTAGATTTTTATCTTTCTTACATCTGATAATAGCTAGCTACATTTACCTTGTTGTGTATGAAAAGACACAATAAAGTTCAAAAAATGAAATGGTGTAGTAATTTTTAAAGCAAGTATATGGGAATTTCGATTTGGGTGATTTTTTTGTTTGCAGCTAGTATAATATGTTTTATATGTTCGTTGTATTTAATCATTGCTACATTTTCATTTCATCAAAAAAGTAATAGAAGTAAGCATAATTAATGAAGCAATTGATAAGTTCAATGATAATGGGTTTTTTATGTTTGTCTGCTTGGGTTTTTGCGGCACCAATTTTAAACCAAAAGAGTAGAAATCGGATTGAAAAGAAAATAAATAAAATAGTGAAAGAAGAAAAAGCGAGTGAAGCACAAACACTAACCATGTAAAAGTGCAAAACGATAACAAACAACCTTACGAAATGGTTGAATAAGTACAGTGTTTGTTATGTTCCCCTAAGGGTATTTGAAATTAATTTCAAATGCCCTTTTTTTATTTTAATAAAAGTTAGTTTTTCAAAATATACAGGCCCCCAAATAAATGTCTTTTTTAAATTCAACTTAACTATCTTTAAAATTGTGAACCAAAAAAATAGAAAGATTGGTTTTTAAGGTTTTAAATTTAGCATTTTGTGCTTCATAAAAAGGATAGATTGATCATGAGTTTCAGTAGAAAAACAATTGCATTAGTAGTAGGTCCTTTATACTTTATACTATCCTATTTTTTTCAACCACCACCTGAAATGCCAGAAAAGGCATTCTTAATGTTGGGCATAGCCATATGGATCGCTATTTGGTGGATTTCTGAGGCAGTACCAATAGCCGTAACATCATTACTGCCCATAATTCTGTTCCCCATTTCTGGAGTTTTAGATGTAGGAGCTACCACTGCTGCTTTTGGTGACAAATATGTTTTCTTGTATTTAGGAGGTTTTATTTTAGCCATAGCTATTGAAAAATGGAATTTACATAAGCGTATAGCCCTTAATATTATTAACCTCATAGGAACCAATATCTACCGGATTATTTTAGGCTTTATGGTTGCTACTGCTTTTTTATCTATGTGGATTTCTAATACAGCAACCGCAGTAATGATGTTACCTATGGGAATGTCCATAGTATCTGAGCTAAAAGATAACCCGACTACCGATGTAAATGAGAATAGTATTTTTGGAAAAACATTAATGTTAAGTGTCGCTTACGCCGCATCAATTGGCGGAATAGCAACCCTTATTGGAACTCCGCCTAATTTGGTTTTTGCTGGTTTTGTGCAACAATCCTATGGGATAGAAATTTCTTTTTGGCAATGGATAAAATTTGGCCTGCCTATCTCTATTTTTATGTTAGGAATTGCGTGGTATTATTTAACGCGAATTGCTTATAAATTCAAGCAAATAGAATTTCCTGGAGGCAAAGAAGAAATAAACCGCCTTTTATTCCAGCTTGGACCTATGAAAAGAGAAGAAAAAGCAGTGCTTTTTGTTTTTGTATTGACAGCCGTTTGTTGGATAACACGTTCTTTTCTATTGCAAAAATTTATTCCTGGTATAGATGATACTGCAATTGCAATAACTGCAGCGATAATATTGTTTATCATACCTTCTAGCAAAAAAAATAGGTCCTTGGTGGTATGGGAAGATGCAATAAAAATACCTTGGGGAATTATACTTTTATTTGGTGGCGGGATGGCTTTAGCAGCAGGTTTTCAAACCACAGGGTTGGCAGTTTGGTTCGGAAATCAAATGGGATTGTTAGAAGGTGTTTCGCTGTTTTTTCTTGTTTTAATTATAATAGCTTCTGTAAACTTCTTGACAGAAGTTACCTCAAACCTTGCCACTACGGCAATGTTAATGCCTATATTAGCGCCAATTGCATTCAATTTAAATGTGAATCCGTTTATATTAATGGTAGCCACAACAGTGGCAGCATCTTGTGCTTTTATGCTTCCTGTTGCTACACCTCCAAATGCAGTAGTTTTTGGTTCTGGATACCTCAAAATATCGGATATGATTAAATCAGGATTTTGGTTGAATGTGATATCCATCATTTTTTTAACCTTGATGGTATATTTTATCTTACCCTTACTATGGAATCTAGAGAAACTAGCGCCTTAATTTTTTTTATTGTATTAAAATTAAAAGCGCTCCAATAGCCGTTAAAACTAATATCATTTTACGATAAAAATCATCTTTTATAATTTTAACTAAGCGCATGCCTATAAAAAGACCCATTAATATTCCTGGAAACAATTTTAGATTTATAAGTAAGGTGTCAGGAGTAATGGTATGCCAAACAAAAATATGAAAGGGTAGTTTAAATATATTTACAATTAAAAAGAGCCATGCAGCAGTACCTATAAATTCATTTTTTGGCAATCGCATAGCTAAAAAAAAGATATTAGAAAAAGCACCTGCTAGATTACCAATCATGGTTGTAATTCCAGCTAAAATCCCAATAGAACCTGAAAATGACCAATGTGTAGGTACCGATTTTGATTTTCGCCTATCCCACAAATACATCATTAGAACACTTCCAAGAATAATAAAAGCCATTCCAAATTTGAATGTTTTTTCATCCAAATCTTTTCCGATGAAAACACCAATTAAAACACCTAAGATCATCCAAGGCAAAAACCGAAGAATATACTTCCATTGTGCATGGCGATTATAGTAGATAACAGCAAAAATATCACCTACAATTAACAGAGGGACGATAAGTCCTGTTGATTCTTTTGCACCAAAAGCAAGTGCCATTAAGGTTACAATGATAATTGCAATTCCTTTGATTCCTGATTTTGAAATGCCTAATATAAACGCGGCTAAAAAAGCTAAAATCCATGAAGTAATAGTGATATTTGAAGTAACAGCTAAAAACACAAATCTAGTTTAAAGAATAAGCAACAAAAGTATTGTAAAATAGTTAACTTTAAATGCTGTCAAATTTTATATACTCCTAAATGGGTGCTAATTAACTTTACAATACATTAGAAAAGAATATGAAAGAAAGAATACTTGCTGTCGATATTTTTAGGGGAATGACCATCGTATTAATGATTTTAGTAAATAACCCTGGCACTTGGGCTCATATTTATGCACCTTTTCAACATGCAGATTGGCATGGTTATACCCCTGCAGATTTAGTATTCCCATTTTTTTTGTTCATAGTAGGTACCTCAATAGTATTTTCTTATAAAGGTAAAACGGCAACGGTCGATACGTATAAAAAAATTACATTTAGAAGTGCAAAGCTAATAGGGCTAGGTCTTTTCTTAGGCGCTTTTAGCTTGAGTTTCCCCTTTATCAAAGACTTTTCTGATATCCGATTTCCTGGTGTTTTGCAACGTATTGGTATTGTGTTTTTTATTACAACCATTCTATTTATCAATTTCAATTGGAAAGTTTTGATAGGGATTGCCGTTTTTATTTTGGTTGGTTATTGGTTAGCCATGGGTTTTATTCCAGTTAATGGGGTGATTTCTACTTTTGAAAGAGCACCTAATAATTTAGCGAATTATATAGATTTGAATGTGCTTGGTAATCATATGTGGAAAAAAGATTATGATCCAGAGGGTGTGTTGAGTACGCTTCCTGCAATAGCTAGTTGTATTTTAGGAATTTTTACAGGATTAGTTTTAAGCTCAAAACAAGAGAAAAAGGCAACGCTATTGATGGGATTAGGAGGTTCTTTTTTAATTGTGGGGCATTTGTGGGATCTGTTTTTTCCAATAAACAAAGCATTATGGTCAAGTAGTTTTGTTTTAGCTACCGCAGGCTGGGCAAATTTAGTATTGGCATTAGTGTATTACCTAACGGATATTAAAAAAATACAATTCGGAAGTCTTTTTAGGTATGCAGGAGCAAATGCAATAACGGTTTTTTTTCTGTCTAGTTTTATTGCCAAACTATTTGGATTGATTAAAATTGATGAAAATACATCCGTACACTCATGGCTTTTTAATACTATTTATGTGCACGAATTTATGTCTATGCAAATGTCGTCTTTACTATATGCAATGACGGTTATGAGTTTTTATTTAATGATAGCTTACCTATTATATAAAAGACAAATTTTCATTAAAGTTTAGCGTTTACAATCAAGAATACGCTATATTTCAAGTACCTTTAAGATGTAAATTTAAGACTATGAGCGATTTAAATAAGTATTCAAAAATATTTAGCGGGAATCAAGTGTCGGTAATTCTTTTAAAAGGATTATTAGAAGAAGCAGGAATTGCCTTTATAGAAAAGAACGAACAAAACTCGGGAGTTATTTCTGGGTTTGTTGGCGGTACACAATCAACTATTTCAGTTTCGGTTCAAGAGTTTGATAAGGAAAAAGCAGAAAAGATTGTTGCAGAATTTAAAGAACGAGCGAAATCAGAATAATAGATTAGGTTCTGTGTGTCATTAATTTGGCCACATACTTACCAATAACATCAAACTCAAGATTTACAATTGTACCAACACGATAAGAATTAAAACGGGTATGTTCGTAGGTATAGGGAATGATTGCAACACTAAAGGTATTTGTTCCAGAATTTACGACTGTTAAACTTGTACCGTCTATAGTTATAGAACCTTTCTCAATGGTAGGGTTGTTTAAGGCAGTATCATATGTAAAGGTAAAGAACCAACTACCATCTTTTTCTTCTATAGCGATGCAAACACCTGTTTGATCTACATGACCTTGAACAATATGACCATCTAATCGAGAACCTAAAATCATTGCACGCTCTAAGTTTACATTTTCACCTACAGTTAAATGCTCTAAATTTGTTTTTTGCAACGTTTCGGCTATTGCTGTTACGGTATAACAAGGACCATTAATAGCGACTACAGTTAAGCAAACCCCATTGTGGGCAACGCTTTGGTCTATTTTAAGCTCGGGTGTTATTGAAGATTCAATAGTTAAATGCAAATTACTAGCATCTTTCTGCAAATCTTTTACTGTTCCTAAAGTTTCAATTATTCCGGTAAACATGTGTCGTTTTAATTAAGTAATTTTGCAATCAGCTATAGATGCAAAGGTATAGATATATGGAGGAAAGAGAAAAAATAAAAGTAGGTATATCCATAGGAGATTTAAATGGAATTGGATGCGAGGTAGTTCTAAAGACATTCGAAGATTCTAGGATGATGGATTTTTGTACGCCAATTATTTTTGCATCAAATAAAACAATCTCTTTTCAAAAGTCACAGTTAGGACTTGATATTAATTATAACGGAATTCAAGAAGCATCAAAAGCAATAGGGGGTAAAATAAATGTTGTAAATGTATGGAGAGAAATTCCGACTATAAAGTTTGGAGAAGCTACCAAAGAAGCTGGAGATTACGCCATTAAATCTTTAAAAGCAGCTGTAAAATCTTTAAAGGATGGTGATATAGATGTTTTAGTGACCGCTCCTATAAATAAGAACAACATACAAGCTGAAGATTTTAAGTTTCCAGGGCATACCGATTATCTAGCTCAAGAGCTAGAAGGTGAAAGCTTAATGTTTATGGTTACAGACGCTTTAAAAGTTGGCTTATTGACTGATCATATAGCAGTTAAAGAAGTTGCTGAAGCAATTACAGCTGAACTCATTAAAAGCAAGGTAAGTATTATTGAAAAATCGTTAAAGGTAGATTTCGGAATCAGTAAACCAAAAATTGCAGTTTTAGGTATTAATCCGCATAGTGGCGATAATGGAGTAATAGGGAAAGAAGATGATGAAATTTTAAAACCTGTTATTCACGAATTATTGGATGCCGGACATTTAATTTATGGCCCCTATTCAGCAGATAGTTTTTTTGGATCAGATGGCTATAAAAATTTTGATGCCATTTTAGCGGCATATCACGATCAAGGGTTGATACCCTTTAAAACCTTATCTTTTGGGAGAGGAGTTAATTATACAGCAGGTTTAAACAAAGTGAGAACCTCGCCAGACCATGGTACCGCATATGAAATAGCTGGAAAAGGAAAAGCAGATCATAGCTCTTTTAAAGAAGCGGTTTTTATGGCTATAGAGATCTTTAGAAATAGAAAAGAATATGCAGAATTAACGGCAAACCCTTTGAAGAAATCGCGTTTAAAAAGAGAATTTCGATAAATAGAAATTAGTAAATAATTTTTGGTTAAATTGATCAAGGAATAAAAACAGATTACCTAACATACAAATTATTCTAAAAAGTTGGGTTTTAGTAAAATAATAGTATCTTTGCACCCGCCTTTGAGTGGCAGGAGCACTAATAAAGTGTCAAACATGAAGAAGCATAGAGAGTTTATGATTCCTTTTTCAGGACTGAAGCAAGGAAAACATGAATTTGATTTTAAGATTGATAATACGTTCTTTGAATCTTTTGAATATAATGAGTTTAATGATGCTGCGATAGATTTGCATGTATTGCTAAATAAATCGAGTACTATGATGGAGTTAGAGATGACTGCTAATGGTACAGTAAATGTGTATTGTGATGTCACAAACGAACCATACGACCAACCAGTAAATGCTAATTTAGAATTAGTAGTGAAATTTGGAGAGGAGTTTAATAATGACAATGATGAAATTTTGATTCTTCCACATGGAGAGTTTCAAGTAGATATTTCGCAATATGCATATGAAATGTTAGTATTGGCAGTGCCTTTGAAAAAAGTACATCCAGGAGTTTTGGATGGATCTTTAGAATCGGAAGCGATTACCAAACTAGAAGCATTACATCCAAAGGAAGTAAAAGAAAATAAAGGAAAAGAAACGGATCCCAGATGGGATACATTAAAAAAGTTATTAACGGATAAATAAGTTGTAAAATGGCACATCCAAAACGGAAAATTTCCAGAACTAGAAGAGACAAAAGAAGAACACATTACAAGGCTGTTGCCCCTACTCTTGCAAAAGATCCAACAACTGGAGAAATGCATTTGTATCACAGAGCACACTGGCATGAAGGTAAATTATACTACAGAGGTCAGGTATTGATTGATAATACTGAAGAAGTAGCTGCATAATTATCTTTTCGTAAAGTTATATAGACTCCCACTTATAATAAGTGGGAGTTTTTTTGTGAGAAGAATTTAATAATTAAAAACTATAGCTTTTAGATAAAAAGTTGCAAAAAGTCGTTAAAAATCACTAATTTTCACCAAATTTGTTGCTTTTTTAAAGTTTTCAGCGCAAAATCGTTTCTAAATGAGTAAACTATCAGCGGCCATTACGGCTGTAGGGGCTTACGTTCCAGAATTTATAATGACCAACAAAATGTTGGAAGATTTAGTAGATACCAATGATGAATGGATCACTACTAGAACAGGAATAAAGGAAAGAAGAATTTTAAAAAAAGAGGGAGCAGGAACTTCGTATATGGCAATAAAAGCTGCCGAAGATCTTATTAAGAAAAGACAAATTGATCCAAAAGAAATAGATTTAATATTAGTAGGAACAGCAACGCCAGATACTTTAGTTGCTTCTACTGCGGCTTTTGTAGCCTCAGAAATAGGAGCCACTAACGCATTTGCTTTTGATTTGTTAGCAGCATGTTCAAGTTTTTTGTACGGAATGTCTACAGCTTCAAGTTTTATTGAATCTGGAAGATATAAGAAAGTATTATTAATAGGGGCTGATAAAATGTCTTCTATAATTGATTATACTGATAGAACCACCTGCATTATTTTTGGAGATGGCGCAGGGGCAGCACTTTTTGAACCAAATACAGAGGGATTAGGGATGCAAGATGAATATTTGCGTTCTGATGGTTCTGGGAGATCTTTTTTGAGTATGAACGCTGGAGGGTCTATTATGCCAGCTTCAGAAGAAACAGTAAAGAATAGACAGCATTTTATTTTTCAAGAAGGGAAAACTGTATTTAAATTTGCCGTTTCTAATATGGCAGATGCAGCTGCACAAATTATGGAGCGTAATGATTTAACAGATAGCGATGTTGATTGGTTAGTGCCACACCAAGCTAATAAAAGAATTATTGATGCAACAGCCAATAGAATGGGCTTAAATCATGAAAAGGTAATGATGAATATACATAAGTACGGTAATACGACTTCGGCTACTTTACCATTATTATTAAATGATTATGAAAGTCAATTAAAAAAAGGAGATAACCTGGTATTCGCCGCCTTTGGAGGGGGATTCACTTGGGGATCTATTTATTTAAAATGGGCTTATAATACGAAATAAAAAATCAACTATATTAAACTAGAATTCGATGGATATTAAAGAAATTCAAAGCTTGATTAAATTTGTAGCCAAATCAGGTGCTAGCGAGGTTAAATTAGAGATGGAAGACATCAAAATAACCATTCGTACTGGAGCTGCCGGTTTTACTTCAGAACCTACTACCTATATGCAGCAAATGCCTATGGCTCATAATCCGATGATGCATGCTCCTGCACCTGCAGTAGAAGAAAGAACATCTGTAGAAATTGCAGCCAAAGCAGAAAAAGATGAGAATGACAAGTATATTACTATAAAGTCTCCAATTATTGGAACTTTCTATAGAAAGCCTTCCCCAGACAAACCAGTTTTTGTAGAAGTGGGTAGTACCATCAACAAAGGAGATGTACTTTGTGTAATTGAAGCCATGAAACTATTTAATGATATTGAATCTGAAGTTTCTGGAAAAATCGTAAAAGTACTTGTAGACGATTCTTCACCAGTTGAATTTGATCAGCCATTATTTTTGGTAGATCCATCATAAGAAATTTTAGATGCTAAATTTTAAGTGGTTGTTCTCAACCATTTAAAATCATTTAAAATTTAGGGTTTAATATTTAAAATTTCAAAAGATGTTCAAGAAAATATTAATTGCAAATAGAGGCGAAATAGCACTGCGCATAATAAGAACCTGTAAGGAAATGGGGATTAAAACAGTTGCTGTTTACTCCAAGGCAGATGAAGAAAGTTTGCACGTTAGGTTTGCAGACGAAGCAGTTTGCATAGGCCCAGCACCAAGTAGTGAATCTTATTTAAAAATTCCAAATATTATCGCTGCTGCCGAGATAACAAATGCGGATGCCATACACCCAGGCTATGGATTCTTATCTGAAAATTCTAAATTTTCTAGAATTTGTGCGGAACACGACATAAAATTTATTGGTGCCTCTGGTGACCAAATAGATAAAATGGGCGATAAGGCAACAGCAAAAGAAACGATGAAAAAGGCTGGCGTACCTTGCGTACCTGGATCTGAAGGATTGCTTAAAAATGTAGAAGACGCTAAAAAGGTTGCTAAAAAAATGGGGTATCCTGTTATGATAAAAGCAACTGCCGGAGGTGGTGGAAAAGGAATGCGTGCTGTTTGGAAAGAAGAAAAATTAGAAGATTTATACAACAGTGCCGTACAAGAAGCAACAGCAGCTTTTGGTAATGGTGCAATGTATATGGAGAAACTTATTGAAGAGCCTCGCCATATAGAGATACAAATAGTAGGGGATCAATACGGTAAAGCATGTCATTTATCTGAAAGAGATTGTTCTATTCAGCGTCGTCATCAAAAACTTACAGAAGAAACACCGTCACCTTTTATGACCGATAAGCTTCGGGAAGATATGGGTGCTGCGGCCGTAAAAGCTGCTGAATATATAAAATATGAAGGTGCTGGTACTATAGAATTTTTAGTTGATAAGCATCGTAATTTCTACTTCATGGAAATGAATACGCGTATTCAAGTAGAACACCCAATTACGGAACAAGTAATAGATTATGATCTTATTAGAGAGCAGATTTTAGTTGCAGCAGGAGTTCCAATTTCAGGAAAAAATTATTTACCAAAATTACATTCTATTGAATGCAGAATTAATGCGGAAGATCCTTATCATGATTTTCGTCCGTCACCAGGTAAAATAACGACCTTACATACTCCAGGGGGTCATGGAATTCGTTTAGATACGCACGTTTATAGTGGTTATACGATACCGTCTAACTACGATTCAATGATTGCTAAACTAATTACAACAGCGCAAACTAGAGAAGAGGCTATCAACAAAATGAAACGTGCCTTAGATGAGTTTGTAATAGAAGGTGTAAAAACTACGATTCCTTTTCATCGACAGCTAATGGATCATCCAGATTATTTAGCGGGGAATTATACCACTAAATTCATGGAAGATTTTAAAATGAATCCTCCAACAGAATAAAAATAAAAAACTCCGGCTATATGCCGGAGTTTTTTATTTTAAAAAGAATCAAATTTTTTAAGGTATTCAGGGGTATTTGCTGTAGTGTTTTGTTATTCCTTTGTTATAGAATTATATTTTTATAAATAATAGTTTCTACAATATGTAACATAAATGAAAGTTAACATACTTAATAAGTAAACAGAATACGAATGCTTAAAAAAATTATACAGTACATTCTATTAGTATTTTCACTTACCCTGTGTACCAGTTGTTTTGAAATTTTAGAAGAAATAAATTTAAATTCTGATGGGAGTGGAACAATGTTAGTTACTATTAACTTGAGTAAGAGTAAGACTAAGTTGGCTTCAATTATGTTATTAGACAGTGTAAATGGCTATCGGGTTCCCTCTAGGGATGATATAGATTTGGCGCTGAAAGATGCCGAGAATCACCTTAAAACGATAAAAGGTATTGCAAATATTAAAAAAACTTCAGATTTTCAAAACTACATATTTACGATTTCCTGTACGTTTGACAAAGTGGCTAATTTAGACGCTGTATTCCAAGATTTGATACGGCAGCAGAACAAAAAAGAAAAAACAAATTTTAATACGACAAACTTCTCTTACAATCAAACCACAAATAATTTTCAACGTTATTTCTCATACGACTCTGCTATAAAAAAGGCATTCTACAGCTTAAAAGGAGAAGATCGAAAAATCTTTGAAGATGCGAGCTATACAAGTATTTATCGATTTAATGATGTCGTAAAAAGTGTTTCTAACGGCAATGCAAAAGTGTCTCCAAGCAAAAAAGCAGTACTCTTAAAAATAGATGCTATGGCACTTATTCTTGGAGAAAAAAATGTAGCAAATAACATACAATTATCTAAATAACTTAATACCACCAAAACAATTAATTAAAATGAAAAAAGTAATACTTTTCACCAGTTTTTGTCTTGCAACACTAGTAGCATCGGCACAAGATTTAATTTCAAAAATACCTAGTACTGCCAGCGCGGTGGTTTCAATACATGGAAAAAATATTACGGAGTTAGTGTCAACTTCAGAATTTGAGAATTCAAAAATTGGCAAACTTGTTCTTAAAGAAATGAATAGAAAAACCGATGGTAAGGTAACAAGTTTGGAGACATTAGGAATAGATGTAAAACAAAATTTCTACTACTTTTTGGAAGCAGAAAAAGGTGTTTTTACGCATTGTGTTCTAATTCCTTTAAAAAATAAGGCTGGTTTTTTAAACTTGATATCTAGGAGAGAAAGGGAGAAGATTATAACCGAAAAAAATGTATCCTACTTTACAGATCATTTTAATACCTCGGTAACCATGTGGAATGATGACACCTTGTTAGTTGTTTTTTTACAAGATAAAAATAAAGAAAATGATTACAGTTATGACAATTATGGTTATGATGTGGAATCGGCAATGGAGGAAGCTATTGAACCTGTTTATGAGGAAGCGGAAGAAGTGGTTATGGAGGCTGTAGAAGCAGAGGAAGAAGAAATGCCAGTTGTATCTGAGGAGTATATAGAAGAAACAGTAATTGAGTCTACAGCGTCTGATTATGATTATAATGATGACTACTACAAAAAGCAAGAAGAGAAAAGAAAAGAGCGTGAAGCTAAAAGAGAAGAGAAAAGAAAGAGGTCTCTAGGTAAGGTAATTGAGAAAGCCAAAATCATTTTAGCAGGGAACTACGCGAATGGTAGTATCTTAAAGAATAGCGCATATGTAAAAAGTATCGGAACTGAAAAAGATGAAGCTACTTTTTGGGTGAATGATTTTGGAAGTATTTATGATCAAGCTTTGCCAGTACTGCTTGGTGGTATGAATAACCAATACCAAATGTTCAATTTTAAAAGACTTTATGGGGGCATGTCATTAACTTCTAAGCTTCATTTTGAGGAGAGTAAAGCATCGATTAAAACATTGTATACGATGAATGATGAAATGGCGTCTTATAATCGCGATATGTACAATGGAAAAATGAATAGTAATTTCTTTAAATACTTTAATGAAGATCAAGTACTAGGATATTTTGCAATTAATATGAGCACGGAGGGTATTTTAAAGACCTATCCAAAGATGATGGAAACCATGTTTGCAGGAGTTGAAAAAGAGCATTTTGAAGATATTATCCCAATAGCTACAAGGTTGTTTTCTGTACTGCTAGATGAAGAGGCAATCGCAAAAATAATAAGAGGGGATATGCTTTTTGTAATGAATGGGATACAGAATAGAGAAGTTACGTATACGACTTATGAATATGATGAAAATTATGAAAGTACTGAGGTGACCAAAACTAAAAATGAAACGATGCCTAATTTCCTATTCATGGTTACTTCTGAAGAAAAAGAAATTTTTGATAGATTAATGCGTATCGGTATTAAAGAAGGGGTTATAAACGTTGAAAATGGAATATATCAAGTTAAAATACCCGATGTACCTTTTAGCTTGAATATGATTTTTAAAGACAATGCTTTACTAATTGGAAATTCTGCTAAAGATTTGATGGCTATTCAGAATAGGTCATTTAATGCTAAAGTATCAAGAAAGCATAAAAAATTAATTGCTAAAAATTCAACTAGTATCTATGTGAATGGAAAACAAGTAGTAACACAAATTCCAGAAGATTTTGTTCCTAGAGCTTTTCAGCAAAAGCTAAATTATATTTCGAATAACGTGGAAGATGTAACTTTTAGAGTTGGAAAAATGAAAGGGAATGTTATGGAGGGCGAAATGATTTTCAATACACCAATTGGAAAAGGACATAAAAATAGCTTGGCTTATTTTTTAAATATGATCGATGTTTTAGTGGATTAAATATATAGCGTATAAAAATAAAATCCCCGAAATATTTAATATTTCGGGGATTTTGTAATTTATAAAGTTATTGATTTACTGGTGTTTTTTGAAAAATATCTGGAATGGGACTTGGTGCATTTGTATTCCCATTTATTTCGTCTTGGGCAATTAAAAATCGTTCAGGATATGTTGTTCCTGTGTTAATAGGAATAGGCAATGTGATATCACTATCTGTAACACGCAATCTTCTAAAATCATCAAAAGGTAAAATGGTGCCAAAAGTAGATACATATTTTTCTTCCATAATTTCACGTAATAAAGCTTTATCACTAGTAATCCCGTCTATATTTTCAATTCCTCCTGTTAAAAAATCTGCTGCAATATAGGGAGCATATAAAGTGGTTAGCGCAGGATCGCCTGCAAAAGCTGTTCCTCCAGACAAATATGTTCTCAGATTGTTTAATTGAGTGAGTCCTTCATTAAAATTAACCGTTCTGAATCCAGTTTCGGCTAAAATCATCAAATTTTCCTCATAAGTCACTAAAGGCATGGTCGCATTTCCAGCACTTAATCGATTAGCATTAATTTTCGCCTGATCTAAAATGTAAAAATCTCGTCTTTTAGATTCGTCGGTTTTTGCATTGTTTCTAGAAGCAACATTTGTAGGACTCATAAGTATATCTTGAATAAATGAACCATCAGTAGTTAAATCTCCTGATCTACTTCCTCTTAGAATAAGATTATACAAGCTACTATTTTCATCTGAAGAACCATATTCAGCGTAAGCCGCAGCATATCTCAATGAATTACTAGGAGCATTGATTCCCTTTAACGCATTTTGATAGGCTTCCCCATATTGATTATTCATTAAGTAATAACGCGCTTTTAAGGTATAAGCCACCTGTATCCAGGCTTCAGATTTTCCTTCTAATAGAATATCATCTGTAAACCTTCTGGTTGTTGAAACATTTCCAAGCTGTGTAATAGCCTCTGTGAGAAGTGTCTGAGCAGCGGCAAGTATGCTTAATTGCCCATCAAAAGCCGCACCTTCGGGATTTCCAACATCACTGTAAGGGATATCGCCAAATAACGAGGTGGAAGTGCCTATGGCATGTGCTTCTAACACATTAGCCATCCCTTTTAGAAGATTATCATCCGATGTTTCCTGAATAATTTTATTCTGAGTCATTACCCCATGATACAAATGGGCCCAATTTGAATTTGATTCTTCGGGTGCGATATTGTAATCGTTAATTCTGGCGTATAAACTATTAACACCTTTCATTTGACCTGTCCAAAATTGAGAAATACGCATCAAATGTCCAGAATTTATTTGAACATCGGCTAGTTCCATCCCTTTAAAGATTAGCACTGGAGGGACATCTGTTGCTACGTTAGGATCTTCATTCACTTCTAAATAAGAGTCGCAGTTTATAAAGGAAAGTAGCAACAGGCTATATATTATTTTGCTAACATATTTTTTCATACTTATATTTTTTAATAGTTAATAGTTATACCAAAAACGATAGATTTAGAACTTGGATTTGTAAAATAATCCAATCCTTTGCCTAAACCTGAAAATTGACTTACATCTGGGTCTACACCGTCAATTTTTGTCCATAAAAATAAGTTTCTACCTGTTGCGGAAAATTGAATTGATTCTAAACCTGTTTTCTTAATAGAATCTCCCTCAAGACTATAGGCTAAACTTAATTCTCTTAAACGCGTCCAGCTACCGTCTCCGATGGCAAACTCATTGATCACAGAGCCGCCAAAGCCACCTCCAAGGCTAGTATACCAGCTTTCATCTAATAAAACAGGGCCACCTCCAAAATCTTGTATATTACCACGAACTGTTGATCCAGAAGGAATAGTCGCTCCTGTACTATTTTTTAAATCTTGCGTTAAAGTAACCTCATTGCCAACATCACCATGCGTTCCAAAGCCATAAAGTACATAGCGCGTTCTTTCTCCTATATCGTTTCCTTGGCTTGTTTCAAACAAAACATTTAAAGAAAGATTTTTGTAATTAGCTCTAAAACCTAAAGCCCCTTTCCAATCTGGGTTTGGATCACCTAAAACTTTATCACCAGAAGTATCTAATTGCGGAAAACCATTACTGTCTAGATCTAAAGTACCATCCGCATTTCGCATGGCGGCACTACCTGTTAAAATACTTACCGGTTGCCCAACCATGGCTGTTACATTAATAGAAGACCCCGGGCTAAAATTAGGTCCAGGGAAGCCTTTTAAATCTAAGATTTCGTTTTTGTTTTGGGAGTAATTACCAAAAAGACTTAGGTTTAAATTTTCTTTTTTAAGAAAATCATAATTAAATTCTAGCTCAAGTCCTTTATTTTCTAATTCTCCAATATTTCCTAAAAACGAATCAAACCCAGAAGAAGGATCTAAACTCACATTTAAGATCATGTCTCTTGTATTATTGTAATAATAAGTACCAGAAAAGGATAATCTATTTCTAAAAAACCTAAAATCTAAGCCAACCTCATATTCTCTTTTCTTTTCAAATTCTAAATTTGGGTTACCTTGATCATCATTTAATCTAAAACCTCCACCAAAGGCAAACAAGGAAATCACATCAGAATAGGTTGAATACGAAGCAGTTTCATACCCAGTTTCAAAATTATGTGGATCTGGAGCTAAACCAACTTCTCCATATGCTAAACGTAACTTTGCAAATGATAGCGCACTATTTGAACTCAAATCAAAAAAGTTGCTCCATTTAAGTCCAAATTCGGCACTTGGATACATAATAGATTTAGAACTTGATGAAGCATCTTCATAGGTAAGCCCTAAATTAAGATTAATTAAATCTTGAAATTCAAAAGCTGTCTGCCCGTAAAAACGAACATTTCTCAAGATTCTATCTCTTTGTTGTGTGTCAATATTACTTGAAATAGACGGATTTTGTAATCTACTGTTGTATAAAAAGTCTATCGCTTCTACATAGGTTTGCTTTCTTGTTCTATCATTCAAGGCAGCTCCTAAAGTGATATTGGTGCTTAGATCTTCCGAAAGTTTAAAATTCATCAAAGAGATAAAATCAGCAGATATTTCTTTGTTTTGAAATATCTCATTCTTATATCTACCATTATTGGCACCATCCCCAGAAAATAAGGGTTGAAAGTAAACTCTATCATCATTAAAATAATCTAATCCACCTCTCAGTACAAAATTTAACCAAGGCGTAGCATTGATATTAAAATCAATAGAACTTATAAACCGTTCAACTTTTGTATCGCTCGTTTGTTCATAGATTGTCCAAAGGGGGTTGTTATAAGTAGGGTTAGCAGTATCTCCTAAGTATCTTCTATAACTTCGATGTCTAAAAGGCGTGGGGTTACTATTATTGTCATAATACGTTCCAATATAATCACTAATATCAAAATCAGCAGGATTTCTCAGTAAACCTAAATAAATACCTGCAGTGTTAGAACCTTGTTGTATTCTATTAGAACTACTATTGGTATAGGCTATTTTTGCAGAAGTGCTTAACCAATCATTAAATTTATAAGTATTTCCAAAACTTAATGAATTTCTCTTATAGTCACTATTTCTCATGATGCCTTCTTGATCCAAGTGTGCACCACTGAAGTAAAACGTGGCTTTTTCACTACCTCCAGATAGGTTTATTTTAGTGTCTTGTGCTAAACCATTTTGAAAAACCTGATCAAAATTACTATCTGTATATACGGCCCTTGAATTCTTTCCTCCACTTGCTAGTGGATAATAACGAGACCCATCGGCAGCTTCAAAATACCTGCCAGAAGTATTAAAAACATCTTCCGCACCAGAACGATCAGCAATTTTATCTCCCCAAGAGTTTGCATTTGTAGGGCTATATGTACCCCCGGAACCTTGGCCGTAATTTTGCTGTAAAGGATGTTGTCTGTTAATTTTATCTACTGAAATAGAAGAACTAAATGAAGCTTTTAATTTACCCGCTTTTCCTCTTTTTGTGGTAATTACAATTACGCCCCCCAAAGCTCTAGAACCATATAAAGAACCAGCAGATGCTCCTTTAAAAACTTGAATACTTTCGATATCATCTGGGTTTATATCATTTAATCTGGATTGTTGCGATACCCCAGCATCCGCATCACTACCAAAACCTTCAAGATTGCTATTGTTAATTGGGATACCATCAACAACTATTAGTGGGGCACTACCATTAATTGAGCTTACCCCTCGAATTTGAATATTAGAACCTGCTCCTGGATCGGCACTTGTGCCTGTAATAGAAACACCAGCAGCTTTCCCTGCTAGGCTATTTACTAATGTTGGTTCTTTAGAGCGGGTTACACTTTCGGCTCCAATAACCGAATAAGTAGAGGCGACATTATCTCTTTTCTCTTTAAAGCCAAGAACAGATACTACAACTTCCTCTAAAGCCTGAGCATCCTCTGTTAATATTACATTTAAAGTAGTTAGGGTTGTTATTGCTCTTTCTTCTGATTTATACCCAATATAAGAGAAGATTAAAGTTTGCCCCAAATTCGCCTCTATGGTATAATTTCCATCAAAATCTGTAGTGGTTCCTTTAGTAGTCCCTTTTACAAGAACAGAGGCACCGGGCAAAGGTCCGGATTGATCACTGACATTACCCGAAATTTCTTGGGCATAGCCGTTATTCATTACAATTATTGCAACGAATAAAATAAACAATAGTTTTTGCATAGAATTAGAATTTAAGTTAGTTATTTTCAATTAATAGGAGGTTCATCATTTGTTCTGCGGATACTTTTCCAATAGTTTTTATATCTTCTTTTGGGGTTTCATCACCAATTTCGTAAGTAATTCCTATTGCCTTATGAGCCATTAAGAACCAGCCCTTAGATACAGGTTTGGTGCTGTTTGCCGATTGTTCGTTTACTTTATATCCAGAAATATTTTCCTCTAATTTATTAAACCAATCTTGTGTAAAATTTGGCAGGCTAGTTTTGTTCTGTAGTTCATTGGTATAAAAAACATCATACCATGTAGAATGAAAATCCAATCCTAAAATTAATTTTGAGTGATTACTTTTCAGTGTTTTATCAATAAAAGTAACTGCATTTCGAATTTCTGGTTGATGATATTTTGACCAATCCCTATTTGTGTCAACGCCACCAGCATTATGTCTCCAATGACCAAGATCTACCCCATCAGGATTTATAATTGGAAATGCCAGTATGCGGTATTTTTTTAAAAACCGATTCGATAGCTCAGTGTTGTTGACAATTGTATTTAAAAATTCTCTAAAGGCAAAATAACCAGTAACTTCTGGTGGATGCTGCCGCGTTAGAAGGACAATGATGTCTTTACCGTCTTTAGAACCTAATCCAATATCTAAAACGGGTAAATTTCTATTCAATTTTGATTTTCCAGCGCTTAAAACGGAAATTTTCTGGTCGTATTCTTTTGCTAGATTTAGATACCAATTCTTAACATCGTTAGAGGATTGTATTTCTTGCGCCGCAACTATAATTGGGGTTTTGCTTAAATTTAATTTTATGGTAACAACACTATCAGTTTTAGAAATAGCGCTAGAATCTATGATTTGCCATTGCCCATTTATTTTTAATTTAGGTACATACCTATGTTTATACCCATTAGGATATTGAAATGTATAGTACATAGGTTTTGGTTCATCGGACCATGTACTAAAAGCATAGTAGGGACTGTTGTTTATTGGGGTATTTTCTGGAGTTATTTTTACGAGAACTACGGTATCATTTTTTTGCTCAAAGGCATTTAATCTTGCACCGTCAAAATCATTACTCGCATAAACACCTAATTTTATTAGGTTGTAGACCTGTTTTTTTTGCAAAACAATGGGTTTTGTTTTGGTGTCTACAGGAGTTTCAAAGCTAATTTTTTTGACACTACAAGAACTGAATATCAAAAAAAATAATCCTGTAATAAAAGGAATGATCCTTATTTTAACCATTTGAATCATTGTTAATTACAAATAAATTTAATTCAATAATTGATATAACAAGTATTAAAATTCATATTTTTTTAAATTACTCGGGTTTGTAAAATAACAATAGTTACAATAAAAGTTAAATATTTTAATTTCTATTTTGAAGTAATTTGTATTAAATGGAGAAGAAACAACTTCAAAAACCACTATATTTAGTAGTGTAAAAAAACTATAAAAAATGAAAACTGTTTTTAATTTCTTTATCCTTTTACTATGTATAAATAGCTGCATTATAGGGCATTCTCAAGAGAATTCTGTCGATAAAAAATATAGTACGGAATTAGAGAAGTTGGTCAAAAGTAAAAAAGTGAAATCTGCTTTTTCATTTATAGATGAAAATGATAAGGAAACAATACATCAAATGATTGAACTTACTGAAGTTATAGCGCCACCATTTAATGAAACAAAAAGAGCTCACTTGTTTAAAAAAATGATTGAAGATGCTGGAGCCCAAAAAGTGTGGATTGATGAAGTTGGTAATGTACTTGCACTACGAAAAGGAAAGAAGGGAGAAAGACTTATAGGATTAGATGCACATTTGGATGTTGTATTCCCAGAAGGGACTGATGTGAAAGTAAGACAAGTTGGAGATACACTAAAGGCACCAGGTATTGGTGATGACACAAGAGGTTTATCTATGGTGATAGCGGTTTTAAAAGCAATGAATAGGGCTAAAATCGAAACTCAAAATGATATTTTATTTGTGGGTTCTGTAGGAGAAGAAGGTCTTGGAGATTTAAGGGGCATGAAACATTTGTTTAATAATTCTGATCTAAAAATTGATTCTTGGATTTCTATTGATGGAGGTGCTATTGGCCGAATAAATAATGCGGCACTAGGATCAAAAAGATATAAAGTTATTTTAACCGGACCTGGGGGTCATTCATGGGGAAGTTTTGGTTTGGCAAACCCCCATCATGCATTAGGAAAAGTAATAGATAAATTTAGTGTTGCAGCAGCTAAGTATACAAGTGTAGGCCCTAAAACAAGTTTCAATATTGGCGTAATAGGTGGTGGTACATCAGTGAATTCCATACCCTTTGAATCATGGATGGAAGTGGATATGCGTTCAATATCTGCCGAAAGATTAAACGAAATTGAAGAAATTTTTAAAAACACTGTACACTCAGCCGTTGAGGAGTATAATGCTACTGCTATAAAGGATAAAATAACCGTTGAATTAGAAAAAATTGGAGATCGCCCTTCAGGAGAGCTATCAGATAGTACACCTTTAATTCAACGTGCCATGGCCGCAACTAAAACATTCGGTATAGAACCTAAATTAACTATTGGCTCTACTAATGCGAGTATTCCAATTGCAATGAATATTCCTGCAATTTGTATTGGTCGTGGTGGTGATGGAGGTGGAGCCCATTCTTTAGATGAATGGTTTATAAATAAGAATGGAGCGGAGGCTATTAAGCTTGCATTGTTAATTACCTTATCTGAAGCAGGGTTGGTAAAATAAAGTAGCTATTCCTAATAATAAAAATGGATACTATTTCTGGCGATACCCAACGTTTTCATGTTTTAAACTTTTTTATAAATAAGCAACAATGAAATGGTAAGGAATTTTATTTTACACTAACAATTTATAACAAACATATGATTTAAAGAATTGCTGATTTAAATCAAATCCTTAGATTTAGGAATTAGGATTTTAAATAAAAGTAGCTATTGAAAAATATTTTAAAAGGAATTATAATAATTTTTATACTTACGGTATTAGGTTATTTTATATACACACAACATCAAAAAGTTGCTGTATTAAAAAATGTAGTTCACGTTGATGCTGAAAGTGTTATAAAAGTAGGTATTCACGAGATTAAGAAAACCCTAGTTTTTGATGTCTTATCATCTCCTAGTTACTATTGGCAAAATTCAAATTTAACAGATACTAAAAAAGAAAAAGATTCTCTTGATGAACAAAAAAAGGGTATAGACTTGCTGCCATATGCTTTAGTTTTTTACACTATGAAAAATGTAAAAAACACTGTTTTCACTACTTTTAAGATTGATGACACCAAAGATTTTGAAGCCTTTTCTTTGCGATATTTAACAGATAAAAATATCAGCATAACAAAAGACGTATATACCTATGCAATAGATGAAAAATCAAAAATGATTCTTGCCTGGAATTCTGAACGATTAGCTGTTGCCTTTAGTCCGAAATTATCATTCAAAGCCTGCAAGCAAGTGTTTGATGATGTATTGTTGCGCAATAATGTTATACATGATAGTGATAATAGCAAAATAAATAAATTAAGATCTAGAGATGATCATATTACATACCTAAGTGGAAATAGCGAAGTTGTTTTAAATTTTGTGGATGGAAAAGCAGTTTTAGAAGGAAATATATTTACAGCATCACCAGATTCATTTAACACTGAAATCATGTATACTCCTTTGCAAAATGCATCACTAGAATTATATATAGATGCAAATTTTGAACATAATGATTATAAAAAAGTAGTTGCTGACTTATTAGAAGGGGCTTCATTTTTTGAAAAGAATAATATTGAGATTTCTTCTTTTTTAGATAAAGTAAACGGAGTTTTTAGTTTGGCAGTAAAAGGTACTATAGCGCAAAAAGACACCATAATTACGTATGAATATGATGACAATTTTGAGAAAGTTGAAACACTATCGATTCAAGAAAAAAACGTGCCAGCTATTGTAATGAATATTGGTTCTGAAAAAGACATCACCGCCTATCTTACAAAGCAAGGAGCTATTAAAAATGGTATTTTAACGGCGATACCCTATTACACTTTTTATACAAAAGCAGATGCTTTAAGTGTAACGTTTACAACGGCTAATCAAATAAATGCTACCCCAAAAAAGAAAGGAAGTTATTTTTTTAGTCTTGAAACGAATTTTAGTCATTTGCAACAAGATTTAAATATTCCAAAAGCAGACAAAGTCGCCTCACTTTTGGAGACCCTGCGCATTAACGCACAACAAGGAGAAGAAAATAAAATAGTGATTGAAGGTAAATTAGAAGCCGTTAATAGGGATATTAATATCATTAGTCAATTATTTTTTGGATTGCAGCCAAAGGATTCTCTTCCTTAATTTCGTTTTTTGAAACTAATTTGTGCGTAATTTGGAGCTATGAATTTAAGTTATTGGGAATATAAAACTTGGCTTTCTAATATTGATTTTACAGTAGTTGGTAGCGGAATTGTAGGTTTAAATTGTGCATTACATTTAAAAAAACGCTTTCCTAAGGCAAAAATCCTTGTTTTAGAAAAAGGGGTATTACCACAAGGAGCAAGTACAAAAAATGCAGGATTTGCATGTTTTGGAAGTATTTCGGAAGTACTATCTGACTTGAAAACTCATACGGAGGCTGAGGTAATTCAATTGGTTCAAAAACGATGGGATGGTATCCAATTACTTCGAAAAAACCTAGGAGATGTATCTATAAATTATCAAAACCATGGTGGGCATGAGGTTTTTTTAGACCATCAAACCGAGCTATATGAAAATTGCTTGTCCAATTTAGAAATGGTGAATTTGTTTTTAAAACCGGTATTTGGAGATGAGCCATTTATAAAGCATAAAAACACCTTCAATTTTAAAAATAGTCAAGAAAATTACATCACAAGTAATTTCGAATCTCAAATAGATACGGGTAGAATGATGGCTACCCTTTTAGGCCTTGTTCAAAGTAAAGGAGTTACTATTTTAAATTCAATTAACGTAGTAGATTATATAGAAACAATGGAAGGAGTAAGCGTTAAAACAAATCTATTTGAGTTTAAAACAAGAAAACTCATTGTGGCCACAAATGGTTTTGCAGCTAAATTAATTCATGAAGATATACAGCCTGCTCGTGCTCAGGTTTTAATTACAAAACCAATACAAAACTTACATATAAAAGGCACTTTTCATTTAGATGAAGGCTATTACTATTTTAGAAATGTAGAGAATAGAGTGTTATTTGGTGGGGGCAGAAACTTAGATTTTAAAACAGAAGAAACGACAGTTTTTGGAGAGACAACATTAATTCAAAATAGACTGGAATTGATGCTTAAAGATATAATTCTTCCGAATATAACTTTTGAAATAGATCAAAGATGGAGCGGAATTATGGGCATAGGTAAACAAAAAAGACCTATAATTAAACAAATTTCAACTCATGTATATTGTGGAATTCGTTTAGGTGGAATGGGGATAGCAATTGGTAGTATTGTTGGTAAAGAATTGGCAGATTTAGTCTAGATTTGTGCGTATATAATCAAGCTTTTTATAGTCAAAAATTACCCTAATAATTTTAAAAGATTTTAAAGATGGATCAAAATATAAAAAGACAACTTTATGATTTCTGCAAAAATTTTGCAGATAATAGGATAGGTCGTATTCGTAAAGAGATGATTGGATTTAAAGAAGCGCTAGATGATGAAACTAAAAGTAGTGCTGGCGATAAATATGAAACGGGCAGAGCCATGCTACAGCTAGAGTTGGAAAAAGCGGGTAAGCAATTAGCAGAAGCAGAAAAGATGACCAAAGTTCTAGACTTGGTAAATATTAAAACACAAGCCAGTTTTGCGGGATTAGGAAATTTAGTAAAAACAACTAAAGCTAATTATTTTATCGGAATATCGGCAGGAGAATACAAATCTGACGGATTGGCTATTTATTGCATTTCATCTGAAACACCTATTGGGAAGTTGTTATTTGGAAAAAAAGTAGACGATATAGTTACTTTTAATGATAACGAAATTAAAATAATAGAGATTCTCTAGTATAGGGATAAGAGAATCTCCACTTCTTTAGTTAACTGAGATCAGATTTATATCAAATATAAGAACAGAACCTCCTGGAATAGTTCTAAAATCAGAATTCCCATACCCTAAATGTGCAGGTACTAAAAGTATACCGCTACCACCTTCTTTAAAATAGGCAATCCCTTCAGTCCATCCTTTTATAACTCCATTTAAAGAAAATGAAATTCCTTCAGCATCACTTTCATCAAAAACACTACCATCTAAAAAATAGCCTTTATAGGCCACTGTAACTTTGGAAGCTACTGTAGGTTGAACACCTGTGCCAGGATCATTTATTACATAATAAAGACCACTATTACTTTTTATAGCGTTTAAATCATTTGCAGTAATGTAGGTAGTAATATCTGCTTCATTTTGAGTTACATAATCTATGTTTTCTTTGTCATTACTACATGACGTGAAAATTAGAATTAAGAACAATAATACAAGGGGGGATTTCATAAAATACTATTTTAAATTGAAGGGCAAATATAGATAAATTGTTGATTTAAAAAGAGGAACCTAATTTCCAGAATAATTACTGGATTCTTTTCCCTTGCGTTGTAAATGATAATCCTTGTTGGCCAGAGGTAGATATCATAATTCCTTCAAAAAGAGGTTCAGCTGTATTTTGTTTTGTTTTCCAATCAAAAATAAAATTACCACCAGTACCTCCTTCTTTATCTTTTTCATCGATAACAATAGCTACAGTTTCTAAAGGAGATAAAAAAATAGGTTGATCAAAATAACTTCTAATAAGATGCCCTTTAGTATCAAAGTATTCGGCATTCATAATATAGATAGAATCTTTTCTACTGGTATTTCGGATACTAACTGTGGCTGTTAAATCATGGGTCAAATGTTCAGATAAGCTATAGATTTGAGAATAAACAGATAAATAGGTGCTACCAGTATTTAATGAATCGGGTAATTTATTAGTTAGGGTTCTTTTCTCCCAATTAACAGCATCTAAAGAACTTAATTCCCTTTTTTTTTCACAAGAAATACCAATTAAAAATAACCAAGATAAGAGTAATAAAATATACTTTTTCATTTAGAGGCTTTATGTTATAAAAGTAAGGAATATTTGGTAGTTGTGTATACCAACAGAAATTATTACGAGGTTAACCGCTAATCCCATTTTGGTTTGCTTCGGTTAACTTTTTTTTGGGCAGCCTTCTTCTTTGATTGCAAACGTCTTTCAATAGCAGATTTTGTCGGTTTTGTTCTTTTGCGTTTTTTAGCAGCTTTTAATGCATCTTCTATAAGATGCAAAAAGCGTTTTATGACAATTTCCTTATTTTTATGCTGACTCCTACTTTCATCACATTGTAACAATAAAACATTTTCTTTAGTAAGCCTGTTGTTTAATTTTAAATATATTTTTTCTTTTTCAGTCTCAGTGATACTTTTGGAATTAACTACATCAAAAAGCAACTCTATCTTAGAAGAAACCTTATTCACATGCTGTCCTCCAGCACCGCTGCTGCGAACAGCTTTGAATTGTAATTCTTTTATGATGGTTTCTTTATTCACAATTAATCTTTTATTCTAGCATTAATCGTATCTAATGAAATATTTAAATACACTTCCTCATTAATTTTTAAAGGTTTTATAGAATTAAAAAATATGGCTTCGGTGTCATTTAACATTCCTTCATTTAAATAATAAGATCCCTTAAAATAAGTGTTTTTCACCCAAACTTTTAGACCATTTCTTTCAGAAATGAACAATTCTGATGGATATACTAATATCGATTTCCCAATAGTTGCATATGGTTTTAGTAAAGAGATGGGGATTAGATTTACATCACCAAATAACGAAGCTACATACTTGTTTTTTGGAGAACTGTACAATTCTTTAGGAGTACCTTGAGCAAATACATGCTGTTCATTAAGTACAATTATTTCATCGGCAAATGAAAGTATGTCATGAGTGTCATGTGAGGCAACGATACAGGTAACGTTCTCTTTTTTTAGATAATCAAAAAGGTTACGACGTAAACTATTTTTTCTAGAGTTATCGATGTGACTAAAAGGTTCATCTAAAAGTATGATCTCTGGTTTCTGAGCAAGAACTCTAGCTAGAGCTACTCTTTGTTGCTGTCCCCCACTGAGTTTTTTGACTTTAGTTTTAGCAAATTCAGTCAATTCTATCATTTTCAAAAGCGCCGTTGTGCGCTCTTTGAGTTCTTCAGGATAAAAAACAGACAAAAAATGACTTACATTTTCTTCTACTGATAAAAAAGGCATCAGATCAAAATCTTGAGAAAGGTATTTCATGTACTGCTCTCCGGGAACTAGCTTGTAATCGGGACCTAGAATTTGATGTTCATCCCAGAAAATAGTGCCATCGTTGGGCTGAAGAATGCCGTAGATTAGTTTCAATAAAGTACTCTTACCACAACCACTTTCGCCAATAATAGAAATATGCGCTCCTTTTTCCGCTTTGAAATTAATATTCCTCAGCACATTTTTATTTTCGTAGGAAAAAGAAATGTTAGTTACTTGCAGCATTGTATTCTCTGATAATTTGAACAAAATTATAATAAAAAATCCGTTTCCTATAGAAACGGATTTTATTCATTAGTATTCATACGTTTAAGATACTATTCTTTATACTCTTTCAAGACTGCTTGGTTTGGCAATTGCTCGTATCCCATATTATAAAATGTAAAACCATAAATATCGGCATATTGCTCAATAGTTTTACTTACAGGAGTACCAGCGCCATGACCTGCGTTAGTTTCAATTCGGATTAACGTTGGGTTATCTCCACCTTGTCCTTCTTGAAGTGCTGCTGCAAATTTAAAGCTATGGGCTGGAACAACACGGTCGTCATGATCTCCTGTGGTGATTAATGTTGCTGGATAAGCAGTCCCTTTTTTTACATTATGTACAGGAGAATAGGCCTTTAAATAATTGAACATTTCTTCACTTTCTTCTGAAGTTCCATAATCATACGCCCAACCAGCACCAGCCGTAAAAGTGTGATAGCGGAGCATATCTAATACTCCAACAGCGGGCAATGCTACTTTCATTAAGCCTGGACGTTGAATCATCGTTGCACCTACTAGCAATCCTCCATTAGAGCCGCCTCTGATTGCCAAATAGTCGGATGAGGTATATTTTTCTTTGATCAAATATTCAGCGGCAGCAATAAAATCATCAAAAACATTTTGCTTTTGAGTTTTAGTACCTGCATCGTGCCATTTTTTTCCATATTCTCCTCCACCTCGAAGGTTTGGAACCGCGTAAACACCACCTTGCTCCATCCAAATAGCATTTGTAATACTAAATGATGGTGTTAGACTGACGTTGAATCCACCATAACCATAAAGTATCGTTGGGTTTTTACCATGTAACGCAATACCCTTTTTGTAGGTAATAATCATGGGTACTTTGGTACCATCTTTTGAGGTATAGAATACTTGTTTTGATTCATAATCATCAGGACTAAAATCAATATTTGGTTTCCAGTATTGCTGGTATTCACCAGTTTCTACATTGTATTTATAAGAAGAACCTGGAGTGTTATAGTTGGTGAATGAAAAATAGAATTCTTTATCTTCTTTTTTGCCTCCAAAGCCACTAGCACTTCCTAGGCCAGGTAGTTTTACTTCACGAATCAATTTTCCATTATAATCATATTGAAACACTTTTGAAATTGCATCAACCATATATTCTGCAAAAAAGTAACCTCCACCAGTACTTGGAGAAAGTACATGTGTGGTTTCAGGAATAAAATCAACCCAATTTTCGGGTGCAGGATCTGAGGCGTCAACCGTTACCACTTTTTGGTTTGGCGCATTCATATTGGTTAAAATAAATAATTTTGAACCAACATTTTCTACCACAAAACTATCAGTATTTGTATGATCTAAGATGGTAACAAATAATGCATTCGGATCTGTTAAATCGCGCATCAGTAGTTTACTCCCTGAAGTTGATGTTCTAGGATATACAAATAAATAATGACCATCTTCAGATACGGAGCCACTAATATATCTATGTTTTTCAGAAGCGATACCGCCATAAATTAAAACATCATTTTTTTGGGGTGTTCCTAGTTTGTGGTAGTACAATTTATGTTGGTCTGTTTTGGCAGATAGTTCACTACCTTTTGGTTTGTCATAACTAGAATAATAGAAACCATCATTTTTTTTCCATGATACGCCGCTAAATTTTATGTCGACCAAAGTGTCTTCAATAATTTTTTTATTTACCGCATTCATTACAATAACTTTTCTCCAATCACTACCACCTTCAGAAATAGAATAAGCAGCTAAAGAACCATCTTTAGAAAAATTTAACCCAGCAAGTGAAGTGGTGCCATCTTTGGAAAAAGTATTTGGATCTAAAAATACTTCGGCATCACCATCATTTTTTTTGCGATAAACTACATATTGATTTTGAAGGCCATCATTTTTATAAAAATAAGTGTACTCTCCTTCTTTAAATGGAGAACCTAATTTTTCATAATTCCATAATTTTTCGAGTCTCTTTTTTAAATCATCTCGAAAAGGAATCTGGTCTAAATAACCAAAAGTTACTTTGTTTTGATCTTTTACCCAAGCTTCAGTTTCAGGACTTCTGTCATCTTCTAACCAACGATAAGGGTCTTTAACTTCTGTTTCAAAATAAGTGTCAACAATATCAACTTTGTTAGTAGTAGGATAATTCACAGTAATTTTTTCTTTTTTAAGAGTTGTTTCACAGCTGACCAAAGTAATGGTAGCAAGAGTGATGAGGGTTAGTTTTTTCATTAGTAGTATAATTAGTCAGGCTAAAAATACCATAAAAAAACCTTTGCAATAATCTTATTACAAAGGTTTTAACACAATTTAATAGTTTTAGTCTTTCTGATACTACACTAAATGATTTGCAACTAAATACTCACCAATTTGAACAGCATTGGTCGCTGCTCCTTTTCTAAGGTTGTCAGCAACAATCCACATGTTCAACGTATTTCTTTGTGTTTCATCTCTACGAATACGGCCTACAAAAACATCATCTTTATCATGGGCATAAATAGGCATCGGATAGGTATTTGTATCTGGATTATCTTGTACAATAACACCTGAAGTTTCACTTAATAATTTACGAACTTCTGCGAGATCAAAATCGTTCTCAAATTCTACATTTACAGATTCTGAGTGCCCACCAGCTGTCGGAATACGAACAGCAGTTGCGGTTATTGAAAAGGTTCTATCATCAAATATTTTTTGAGGCTCACGAGCTAATTTCATTTCTTCTTTTGTGTAGCCGTTCTCTAAAAATACATCACAATGTGGCAATGCATTTCTGCTAATAGGATAAGGGTAAGCCATTTCACCTTGAATTCCGGCAATTTCATTTTCTAATTGTTGAACAGCTTTTACACCGGTACCGGAAACAGACTGGTAAGTTGAAATTACCACTCTTTTCATTTTATATTTTTTATGAAGAGGGGCTAATACCATTACTAACTGTATGGTAGAGCAATTAGGGTTAGCTATAATTTTATCCGCTTTTGTTAATTGATTAGCGTTAATTTCTGGAACTACCAATTTTTTAGTAGGATCCATGCGCCAAGCCGAAGAATTATCTATAACCGTAGTGCCAACTGCAGCAAATTTGGGAGCCCACTCTGTAGAAGTATCACCACCTGCAGAAAAAATGGCGATATCAGGTTGAGAAGCTACGGCATCAACTAAACTAATTACGGAATATTCTGACCCTTTATAGGTCATTTTTTTACCCACAGATCGTTCTGAAGCTACTAATAATAATTCTGTAATCGGAAAATTACGTTCCGCCAATACTTTCAGCATAACTTCACCTACCATCCCTGTTGCACCTACAACTGCTACTTTCATTTTTAAATATTTAGAAAGGCAAATGTAGTTCAATACAGCTTATTGAACAAGGTTATTTCATTGGAATAATTAAAATATAACAAAAAGTTATATTTGTAACGAATATAATTTAATCTTCTATCTTACAATAATAGCCAAGTTAAAAATCATAAATTTGCTGCAATATGAGCCACTTAGTAGAAAGTATGAAAGTATGGATTATTGATGATGATTTAGTGTCCCGATTTGCAACACAATATGGAATCCAACAATCTTCAATTTCTTGTAATACCACAATTTTTGAAAGTGCCTTGGAGGTTTTATTATTCGTAAAGGATGCATCTTTTTCTGAACATGATTTGCCAGATATATTATTGTTGGATCTTGTGATGCCTGAAATGGATGGATGGGATTTTTTAAAAGAATTAAAAAAAATAGGAAAGGTGAAAAACAGCATGCGAATCTATATTTTATCTGCATTCACAAATTATAAAGATCGTAATATGGCCAAAGAACATCCTTTAGTTCATGGTTATTTTGACAAACCACTATCTCGAGTTAGTGTGGATCAAATTTTTAATTCCAAAGCTTAGTAAATGGTTTAACGAAAAAAACCGTCAATTATATTAGCGAAATATAATTGACGGCTTAAAGTTAGTACTGCAGTGCAGCGGTTTTATCCTTTGACAAAGGATAAAATAGTATAATTATTTTTTTAATAAATCTCTAATTTGAGCAAGAAGCTCTTCTTGAGAAGGACCTGCTGGAGCTGCTGGAGCTGGAGGAGTTTTCATTTTATTGTAAGCCTTAACAATAAGGAACATTACAAAGCCAACGATTAATAAGTTAACAATAGTGTTTACCCATGCACCCCAACGTATTGCATTTTCAGCTACTAAATTTCCAGTTGCCTCTGATCCAGATGCTGCTGTAAGTACATACTTTAGGTTTGCAAAATCTACACCACCTGCAAAATGACCAACAATTGGCATAATGATATCACCAACGAAGCCGTTTACTACCATACCAACAGCGCCAGCCATAATTACTGCAACTGCAAATTCGATGACGTTACCCGTCATAATGAAATTCTTAAATTCTTTTAACATGATTAAGTGTTTTAATTTTAGTTAATGTTTAATGTGTTGCAATGTACTAAAAAAAAGAATCTTAAATTAATGTTAAGGTGAAATTTTGTCAATCAACAATTATTCGTTTTACTCTTTGGGATATTCCTGTAATGAGTTCATAAGATATGGTGTTCGCTCCTTCAGCGAATTTTGTAGCGGTTGGTTTTACCCCAAAAATAATTACTTCATCACCTTCTGCACAATCAATATTTGTTATATCAACCATAATCATATCCATACAGGTATTTCCAATTATTGGGGCGTACTTGCCATTAATACACACCACTCCTTTTCCATTTCCGTATTCTCGACCAATACCATCGGCATGCCCTAAAGGGAGAGTTGCAGTAACGGTTTTTTTGCTAGAAGTAAAACCACGATTGTATCCAACGCTTTCTTGTGGTTGTAAATAATGAATTTGTGAGATGTTGGTTTTAAGGGTAGCGATTGGGATTAATTTTTCATCTTCCCCTGCATCATTACCAAAACCATATAAACCAATACCACTTCTTACCATATCAAAATGAGCTTCAGGGTAATTTAGTATCCCAGATGTGTTTGATAAATGTTTAAAAGTCTTGTATCCTAAATTGTTATCAATCGCTGTTGCTATTTTTACGAAACTTGCAATCTGATTTGTTGTGAATTCTTGTTCTTTTTTATCTTCTGAAGCAGCCAAATGTGAAAAAACAGAAAGTACTTTTACAGTTGAAGTATTAGCGAGTTTTTCAAGAATTGTGGGAATATCTTTTTCATTAAACCCTAACCTATTTAATCCCGTATTGAATTTTAAGTGAATAGGATAATTTTTTTGACCATGCTTTTTTGCAATTGCAATAAATTCGGTCAATATCCTTTCGGAATAAATGCTGGGCTCTAAGCAACGCTCAATAATAATATCAAAACTAACAAGCTGTGAGTGCAAAACAAGAATAGGAACTTTAATACCTGCATCTCTAAGAATTACACCTTCTTCTGCATAAGCAACTGCTAAATAATCCACACCAAGATCAACTAGTTTTTGTGAAATTTTTACAGCATCACTGCCATAAGCAAATGCTTTTACAACACCCATGAATTTTGTACTCGCTTGTATTTTACTACGTAAGTAATTGTAATTGTGTTCTAAAGCTTTTAGGTTTATTTCTAGAACTGTTGCCTGAGCCTTAGACATCATTACCTTTTTTTATGTCCTTAACCTCTTCTACGGTAACATCTATTTCTTTCACTTTTTCACGTAACATGGCTTTGTAGTATGCCGCTCTACTTAGTGGTTCATAGGCTTCTGTTTCGCCTAAAAGCACCAATTTATCATTGGTGGATTTTCTAAAACTATAATTTGCTAAATTTCCAGTTCGCGTGCATATAGCATGAACTTTAGTTACGTATTCAGCTGTGGCCATAAGTGCAGGCATTGGACCAAATGGGTTGCCTTTAAAGTCCATATCTAATCCCGCAACGAGTACTCTAACCCCTTTATTTGCTAAATCATTACAAACAGCAACAATTTCATCATCAAAAAATTGAGCTTCATCAATACCGACTACATCGCAGCCATCGGCTAAAAGTCGAATATTCGCAGCGGCAGGTACAGGTGTTGATCGTATTTCATTGGCATCATGAGAAACAACCATTTCATCATGATAACGAGTATCTACAAGAGGTTTGAAAATTTCAACTTTTTGCTTTGCAAACTGTGCTCTTTTAAGCCTTCTGATCAGTTCCTCTGTTTTACCAGAAAACATAGAACCGCAGATAACTTCGATCCAGCCAAATTGTTCTTTAGGGTTAACGGTATTTTCGAGAAACATTTTGTAATTTTAGACGAAAGTAATATGTTTTTAGTTTTGATTAAAAACAAAGCTTTAAAATTACTAAAGAATCACCATCTTTTTGTTAAGGATGGGATAAAAATTTTATCTGATGAAATAAACTTTATCAAATTTAGGTTTCAATCTAAGTTTTGATTAGAAAATTACATCTGATTATTGAGAAACAAATAAATATCAACAGATGAAAAAACAGTTGAAAAAGAAATTAGTGAAGCTAGCAACGCAGATTATTAAGGCCGACAATCTTAATGATATAACGCAAATGTATACCGCGTCTAAAGAGTTGTATGAAAAGCTTGCAGTACTAAAATTTATTGATGAAGAGTTAAACGATATTGAAATCGATGTTTCTAAAAATGCAATTGCGGCTAAGTTTGAAGAATTAGCGAATGCAGTAATGCACGAGAATAAATCTGTTCCAGAAAGTAATCCTCACGAAGAAGATATTGTCACTCCAGGTATGGAAACGATAAAAGGTATGGTTTCTGAGATGCCATTTACTGCTGAAGCAGAAGATGTATTTGCTGATTTTATGGCGAAACCAGCGCTAATGAAAAATGATAAAGACATTTTCATGCCTGTTGAAACAGCAAAAGAAAGTCTTAAAACGGGAAAAAAATCTGTTAACGAGAATTTTCAAAAAGAAATAAAAGTTGGTCTTAATGATAAGTTAGCTTTTGTTAAGCATTTATTTAGTGGTAGTATGGAAGATTATAATCGTGTATTATCACAATTAAGTACTATTAATACCGAAGAACGCTCGGTTGCTTTTATCGTGAATATGGTAAAGCCCGATTACAAAAATTGGGAAGGTAAAGAAGAATATGAAACTCGGTTTATGGAGCTAATCGCCCGTAAGTTTTCATAATCGTATTAAATAAAATGATAGTTTTGCCAGAAGTTGATGTTTTAACTTGTGGCATTTTTATTTTTAACAAATGGGTAAATTATTTATAGTTCCAACACCAATAGGCAATTTAGAAGATATTACTCTAAGAGCAATTCGGGTTTTAAAAGAAGCCGATTTGATTCTTGCTGAAGATACGCGCACGAGTGGTAAACTTTTACACCATTTAGAAGTCAGTACGCATATGCAAAGCCATCATATGCATAATGAGCATAAAACGGTTGAGAATATTATAAAAAGATTACTAGCAGGTGAAACCATAGCATTAATTTCAGATGCAGGAACACCAGCAATTTCGGACCCAGGGTTTTTATTGACACGTGCCTGTGTAGAAAACAATATTGAGGTTGATTGCTTACCTGGAGCGACTGCTTTTGTGCCAGCATTGGTAAATAGTGGTTTACCAAACGATAAGTTTGTTTTTGAAGGATTTCTTCCTGTAAAAAAAGGGAGGCAAACACGATTAAAACTTTTAGCGGATGAAACAAGAACCATCATTTTTTACGAATCACCACATAAGTTAGTAAAGACCTTGGGTAATTTTGTTGAATACTTTGGTGCAGATAGGCAGGTTTCGGTTTCTCGCGAGCTTACAAAACTTTATGAAGAAACCATTCGTGGAACTGCTGCAGAAGTTTTAAAACATTATACTGATAAACCACCTAAAGGAGAAATTGTAATTGTGGTTGCTGGTAAAAAATAACCCATTATTGGTCCTTTAATTTTTTATAACATTATAAAATAATCCAACATTGAAATTAGAAGATTTTAAGAATAAACTAAAAAGTACACCTCAAGAAATTGAATTTTCTGAAACAATGGCTGTTATCGAAGCTAATTATGAATTTTCCCCAACAGCATTTAAAAATGGGAAATTGAGTAATGCAGCAGGAGAGAATTCTGGATCCTGTAAATTATTTGCATTTGCCAAAAAACAAGAATTCTCAAAAGAAGAAGCATTAGCTTGTTTTGGTGCCTTTTACTTTGAGGATGTTTTGAAGAATCCAAATGAAAATGGACATCAAAATATTAGAAATTTCATTAAAACAGATTTTGCTGGTTTGGAATTTGAGGGAGAAGCGCTACTAGAAAAATAGTTCTAGAAACTATAATTTAAATACCTTAAATTGAACCGATGGAAATCACACCTTGGTTCATTTCTTTGTTTACGATCGTTGCCGTTTATTTTTTAGATCGTTGGGAAAACAAGCATATCAAATCATTATTTGATTGGGTGCCTGCTATTTTATTAGCTTATATTATTCCTGCTTTGATTTCGTTTTTATTTAAGGTCGACTATTCACAAGCTCCTATTCATAGTTTTAGTAAGGACTATTTTATTCCATTAGCTATTATTGCCGTAATGAGCAGTTTATCTATTAGTCAGTTAAAGGCTATAGGCTGGAAACCCATTGTTCTTTTTGCTGGAGGCTCTATGTTCATCGCTATTTTCCCGGTCCTGCTAGGCTTGAGTTTCTTATCCTCAGAATTAGTATCAGAAACTTTAATTCATCAAGAATATTGGAAAGGAATTCCGCCTATTGTTGGTAGCTGGATAGGGGGTAGTACAAGTCAATTGGTTCTAAAAGAACTTGTAGAGTGCTCTGAAAATGTTTTTTTGTCGGTTTTAGTGATGGATAATATATTGGTAAATATTTGGACAATTTTAATGTTTCAAACCATTAAAAAAAGTAGTTTCTTAAATAAGAAATTTAAAATCACCGACCTTTTAATGCCCGATGATATACGCGTAATGGAAGGAAAAAAAATAACACCTTTGTTAGGTTTGGCATTCTTACTAGTTGCTGTTATAGGGTGTAATTTTCTAATCGAAAGCTTCGTTGTAAAAATTATAGTGCTTTCCATCTTAGGATTATTGTTGAGCAATTTTATAAGCAAATGGAATTTTAAATTTGCCTTACAACTTGGTGGGATTTTGATTATTGTAGTGATGGCAGTTTTAGGATTGAAACTACAATTTGCAACTTTAGGGTTTAACTTTTATTTCTTAGGATTCTTGTCCGTTTGGCTGGTTGGGCATTTTATATTTATGCTCCTATTAGCTAAACTTTTAAACGTAAATATGGCTTGGGTACCTATAGCCAGTATGGCCAATGTTGGGGGTATTGCTACTGCACCTGCAGTAACCGCAGCCTATGAAAAAAAATGGATGCCACATGCTATTGTACTCGCTATTTTAAGTATGGCAACAGGTACTTTTTGGGGGATATTAACCATTTATTTGTTGAAGAATCTACTAATATAAACTAAAGAGAAAAATCTAATCCTCTTCTATTAAAAATAACTCTTCAACACTTAAGTTAAAAAGCTTTGCCATTTTGATTGCCAAAATTACTGATGGGTTAAATTTATTTTTTTCAATAGCATGAATTGTTTGCCTAGAAACCTCTAGTTTTTCAGCTAATTCTGCTTGTGTTAAATCCAATCTAGTTCGTTCTAATTTAACTAAGTTTTTCATTCTAGAATTCTTTTTTTAATAAAGAAGACTAATAAATAAAGCATCAAATAAAACGACAGAAAGTAATCCAAAGAAAACCTCAAATCATTATCAAAAATGTAAACTACGACGGATATTAACAAGGCGATAATCGTTGATATTTGAAATGTTTCTAATCTCAAAATTTTAATGTAGTCATCTTCAACTTTTTCTTTAGAAAAAAGATAAATTAACATTCCAATTATTGGTGAGATGTAAATTATTTTGTATAAAAAGGTCCCAAATATATCTTTAAAATAATGATGTGTACCTTCTGTTACTCCTGTAAATCCATCCATTATTGAATCACCTCCTCCCAAGAAAAAAGAGATAAAAAACACGGTTAAGCCTATTTTTTTAAACCAATTAGGTAGTAGTTTGAAATTCATAATACTATTAGTATACTCTAAATGTAAATAAAACTTTACATAAAGACAAATATAATAGAATATTAAAATGTTTTCAATTATTAAATGAGTTATAAAAGATTGAAATAAAACTAATACTTAGACCCATCATGCTTCCCCTTTTCCCAACCATGTTTGCCTAAATACTGATCACCACTTTCAACCGCACCATCTTCTATGCTTGTTCCCATAGAATCATTCCATCTATTCAAATAGCCAAAGAGTGAGATAACCCCTAACATTTCTACAATTTCGCCTTCATTCCAATACTGGTATAAGCGTTCTTTGATGTCAGCATCCACCCCGTTTGGTACTTGTGATGCTTGTAACGAAAAATCAAGCGCTGCGCGTTCAGCCTCTGAAAAGGAAGAATGGGTTCTGTATTCCCAGATATTATCTAGTTGCTCTTGCTCTGCGCCATAACGTTCAGCAGCACGTATCGCATGTGCCTGGCAATACCTACACCCTGTAGCATTACTACTTACCCATGCAATCATTCGTTTTAAGGCTGAGGTAACTCTGCCTTCATTGGCCATAACTGCCTTATTTAAGTTGATAAATGCTTTTGAAATTGCAGGTCTATGTTGCATGGTTAAAACTGAATTAGGACAAAAGCCAAGTGTTTCATTAAAAAATTCAGCTAGTTTTTTTGTTTCCGAATCGTGATTAGAATCAAGAGGTGTTACTAAAGGCATAATGCTTTTTGTTTTGTATTTTTGAGGATTGAAATTCCTTACAAGAAACGAAAAATTATGAGCACAACAAATCATATTTCAACCAAATGGTTGAGTAACATGACTTTTGAAAGTAGTAACCCTTCAGGTCATAGTCTTAAAATAGATATAGCGAAAGAAGATGGTGGTGATGGTAACGGGTACCGGCCTAAAGCATTGATGCTATCATCACTTGCTGGTTGTTCAGGTTTAGATGTAGTATCATTGATGAAAAAAATGAAACTAGAGGTTGAAGAGTTTCATATAGAAACGATTGCTAATCTAACCGATGAACATCCCAAGTTTTATAATAAAGTTGTGGTAGAATACCACTTTCATGGGAGCAATTTAAAAGAAGATAAACTTCAAAAAGCGGTTGATTTATCTGTAGAAAAATACTGTGGGGTGATGGAAATGTTCCGTCAGTTTGCGGAGATGGAAATAAAAACTTTTTTTCATAATAAATAAGTTTGGAAATAAATGTCAGTTCGAGTGGTTTTCGAAACACCGTGTAGAAAATTGTATCGAGAACCATTATTATGATAAAAGGTATCTCGATACAATTTCTTTTCCGTTAGCTCTCTAAAGAAATCACTCGAACTAAGAAAGACTAATCTTTTTATACGTTAATAATCCATATCCCATGCGCTGGACGATAAAAGCTAAACCCGAGGAACATAAGATTAAGGCCCTAGCAAACGCTTTACATGTTGACGAATTAGTTGCTCAGTTATTATTGCAAAGAGGTATAACTTCTTACGAAGAGGCCAAATTATTTTTCCGCCCTGAATTAGCCCATTTGCATGATCCTTTTTTAATGAAGGATATGGATACTGCTGTTGCCAGAATTGAAGAAGCTATTGTCAATGGCGAAAATATTTTAGTTTTTGGCGATTATGATGTCGATGGTACTACCGCTGTTGCATTACTATCCTCATATTTATTAACCTATTATCCAAATGTTGCTACCTATATTCCTGATCGGTATGCGGAAGGATATGGCGTATCCTATAAAGGAATAGATTTTGCTGAAGACAATAATTTTTCCTTGATTATAGCTCTAGATTGCGGTGTAAAGGCAATTGATAAGGTGGCTTATGCCAAGGAGAAAAATATCGATTTTATTATTTGTGATCACCACAGACCGGGCGAGTTTTTACCGGATGCCGTTGCAATTTTGGATCCAAAACGTAGCGATTGCAACTACCCCTATGATGAACTTTGTGGCTGTGGCGTGGGCTTTAAATTAATACAAGCGTTAGGTTCTAGAAGAGGAGAAACGATTGATGATTTGGTGCTGTATTTAGATTTGGTCGCTACTGCCATTGGAGCAGATATTGTTCCGATTACTGGGGAAAATAGAGTGCTTGCATATTATGGTTTACAAGTTATAAACGCCAATCCTAGAGCAGGTTTTAAAGCCATCATTAATCAAATTAATAAGTCCGAATTAACCATTACTGATGTGGTGTTTATTATCGCTCCGCGAATAAATGCTGCTGGAAGAATGGAACACGGGCAACATGCGGTAGATCTGCTGACAGAAACAGATCTAGCCCAAGCAGAGAAGTTTGCTGCAGGAATCGAAAAGTTCAATACAGATAGGCGAGGGCTTGATAAAGAGATCACTCAAGAAGCTTTAGATCAGATTTTAGAGCATAAAGAAGAGGAAGGATTTACGTCTGTAGTTTATAAAGACTCATGGCACAAAGGTGTTATCGGAATTGTAGCCTCAAGGTTAACGGAAACCTATTACAGACCCACATTGGTGTTTACAAAAAGTGGTGATAAACTAGCTGCATCAGCACGATCGGTTAAAGGTTTTGACGTGTATAATGCTTTAGAAGGATGTTCGGATTGTATTGAGCAATTCGGCGGACATAAATATGCTGCGGGACTTACTTTATTAGAAGACCAATACGAGAATTTCAAAGCGCAGTTTGAGAAAGTTGTAGCAGAAACAATAGATCCAAATCTATTGATTCCTGAAATTACGGTAGACATGCAGATAGAGATAAAAGATATTACGCCCAAACTAATGCGTATTATCAATCAGTTTGCACCTTTCGGTCCGGGGAATATGACCCCTATTTTTATGGCTGAAAATATAAAAGATAGTGGTTATGCCAAGGGTGTGGGTGAAGATGGGAAACATTTAAAATTCGCAGTTGCCCAAAATGATTATGGCCCTATTGGAGGTATAGGTTTTAATCTAGGAAACAAAATGCCCTTAGTTACTAGTAGAAAGCCTTTTAGTGCCGTTTTTTCTATTGATGAGAATGAGTGGCAGGGCAATGTGAGTTTGCAGTTGAAATTGAAGGATTTGAGGTAACATCGAGCACAACTGTCACTTTGAGTGAATTATTTTGCAGCGCTAGTTAAAAGTGATTGGTGTCTAGAAACGTTTTTTACGGGGAGCGTTCTCGATACACTTCTACTATCGTCGAAGCACTCGAACTGACATTGGTGCAACGAGGGTTCTCGAATTGACAATGCACTAACGAATAACCCTTTGTCACTTCGAGTGAATTATTTTGCAGCCTTAGTGAAAAAGTAATTTGTATCGAGAAGCGTTTTTAGTGGGGAGAGTTCTCGATACACTTCTACTATCGTCGAAGCACTCGAACTGACATTTGGGTTTTGATAGTATTAAGAAGGGTTCTTATTCTTTTTAAAAGATTGATGTACATGAGAAATATCTCTTCCATATCTTTGTAACTTATTTTTTTGAACGCTTCGCTATGGATCCGTATGCTGCCTTACGTTACCGAGAATTCAATATTTTTTTAATTGTCCGTTTTGCGATGGTTTTTGCATGGTCAATGCAATTTATTGTCATAGAATGGCAAGTGTATACCTTAACAAAAGATCCCCTTTCTTTAGGAATTATCGGACTAATGGAAGTTATACCTGCTGTTACAATGGCTTTATTTGCAGGACATATTGTAGATCAAAAAGAAAAACGAGGACTACTCATAAAATGTATTCTAGGATTTTCTGTTATTAGTTTGGGTTTATTTATTGTGAGTATACCTTCAGTTGTAGCCGATTTGGATACCAAGACAATTCTATATTCAATTTATTTTTTAGTGTTTTTAGGAGGATTAGTACGTGCATTTATAGGGCCTACTATTTTTTCATTAGTCGCCTTAATAGTGCCTAAAAAAATATATCCCAATGCAGCTACTTGGAGTAGCTCTACATGGCAGATGGCATCTGTTTTAGGGCCAGCATTAGCTGGTTTTTCAATTAGTTTTGTGGGGGTACACTGGTCTATGTGCCTAATTGTTGCTTTTTCAATTGTTGCATTAATTGCGCTCTTTAAAATTGAACGCAAACCCATTTTAAACCCTAAAATAGGAGAACCTATTTTTGAAAGTTTACGAGAAGGATTAAAGTTTGTGTTCGGAACTAAAGCTATTTTTGGAGCCCTAACTTTAGATATGATAGCCGTACTTTTTGGTGGAGCAGTGGCATTATTACCCATATTCGCTCAAGACATTTTACATGTAGGTGCCGAAGGTTTTGGAATATTACGAGCAGCACCAGCAGTTGGTGCTGCGATTATGATGTTAGGTTCTACTCGTTTTCCCTTACATAAAAATGCTGGTAAAAAATTATTGCTTGCAGTATTTGGTTTTGGAGTGTGTATGATTGTTTTCGGACTTTCAACCTATTTTTGGTTATCGGTAATGGCGTTGTTTTTAAGTGGTGCTTTAGATGGGGTTTCTATGATTGTACGACAGACTATTCTCCAATTAAAAACACCCGATCATATGCGTGGTCGGGTAGCATCAGTTAATTCTATGTTTGTAGGTTCTTCTAATGAGCTTGGGGCTTTTGAGAGTGGGGCAACCGCTAAATTAATGGGTACGGTTACTGCCGTAATTTTTGGTGGCACGATGACTATTCTAACCGTTGGTATCACAGCATTAGTTTCTCCAAGTTTTAGAAGATTGGACTTACAAAAAGATGTGGATGATCATGAATCAGAATCCGCAGATTAGTTTCTCAATCTATTTAGAAATATAATAAAACAAAAAAAGCCCTGGTTAAGGGCGTTTTTTTTGTTTGTAGGTAATTTTGATTCGGGGGGCAATATCATAATGTTTATAGGTAATAGGAAGATTTGGGGTCAACACTTAAACTTAATAACACTGTAAAGATATAGTGTAGCTACAGTTCTGTATAATTATTGTTGTGAAACTAAGCAAAACAGTTGTAAGAAAAGGATTACAGTATTTTTATTGCCATTACAATATAAAAAATATGAGTGAGGAAACTCATTTTATTATAGGTAGTATATATTATTAAGTACAACTATTCAATAATAAAAACGTCATAGGTATACACAGAATATCCAAACATAAATTCTATGTACGTAAGTTCTCCTAATTTTAGAAAACTGTATGTACAAAAAGAGGTTGATAATCGTGAGGCAGAATAGTTTCTATAGCTATGTAGCGGTATTGTAAAATAAAAAAAGCCCTGGTTAAGGGCATTTTTTTGTAGGTAATTTTGATTTGGGGGGTACTATAATAATGTTTGTAGGTAGTATGAAGATTTGGGGTCAACACTTAAACTTAATAACACTGTAAAGATATAGTGTAGCTACAATTTCATATAATTATTGTTGTGAAACCAAGTAAAACAGTTGTAAGAAAAGGATTACGGTATATTTAATCTTATTACTCTCTTAAAATCAAGTGCTGAATAGTGTTTTATATTATGTAGTATACGTAACTAAACTCAACTTCCTACCATCAAAAACGCCATAAGTATAATAACCAATCCAATCGCCAAGGTTTACATAAGAGGATTTGTCGTTTAAATTTATTTCCAGCGGTAAATGACGGTGCCCGAAAACAAAATAATCATAATGTTGCTGTTCTAGTTTTCGTTTTGCATATTGTACCAGCCACTCATTTTCTTCCCCTAAAAATTTCGCATCCTCATCACCAGAAATTAGTTTATTTTTCACCGATAAATACTGCGCTAAACGCACCCCTAAATCTGGATGTAGCCACCTGAAAAGCCATTTAGAAAACGGATTTGTAAATACCTTTTTCATCCGTTTATAGCCTTTATCGCCAGGGCCTAAACCATCACCATGACCAATAAAAAAAGAAGTTTTGTTGAAAGTAAATTGCTGAGGTTCATGAAAAACAGGAATACCTAATTCTTCTTCAAAATAACCATTCATCCAAAGATCATGATTCCCTACAAAATAGTAAATTGGAATGCCTGAATCTGCTATTTCAGCTAGTTTCCCTAAGGTTCTAGTAAATCCTTTTGGTACCACTGTTTTATATTCCATCCAAAAATCAAACAAGTCACCTAGTAAAAAAATAGCGGCAGCATCTGTCTTAATTTCATCTAACCAAGCAACAAATTTTTTTTCTCTTGGGTAACTATGTTCCCTCGTAGGTGCTCCCAGGTGATTATCACTAGCGAAATAAATTTTTTTACCCTCAGGAATATGTATGGTTTTCATGGTAATGTAAATATAGGAAAAGCCTTCTAATCTAGGTTATTCTTAATTATCACTAGCATACCACTCCGCAAAAGAAGTATCGGTTTCTTGAAGTTTTAAAGAATGCAATTGTATATTTTGTGGCAAACGAGATTTAATTCTAGCAGCAAAATCAATCACCATATTTTCACTTGTAGGCTGATAATCTGCCAAAATAACCATATGACCACGATCGGTAAGTTCTTTAGCAAGTTCTATATGTGGCGTATTTTTATTAAAAACAGTAGCATGATCAAATTGATTAACAATCTCTTCTTTTACAATTTTTTTAAGGTCGCCAAAATCAATCACCATTCCCAATTTTACATGAGAAGTATCCGTAATTGGAGTGCCGATTACAGTAACTGAGAGTTTATAACTATGTCCGTGAACATTTCTACACTTGCCATCATAACCGAAAAGGGCATGGCCAGTTTCAAAATTAAATTGCTTGGTGATTCTAATATTACTCATAAAGGTCTTTTAAATGCAATACTTTGATTGGCTACAAAAGTATCATTTTATGACAACATAGATCATCATGATGTATGAAAAAGAATTAGAGTTTGATTGTAAGCGCTAAATTTTTGAATTATTAGTACATCTTATGGAGTAAATAACTGCCACCAATAATTAAGAAAGGTGCAGCAATCATAAATAAAATAACACTCCCTCGATATAAGCCCCAGAACGAAATTGTTTTCTCGCTTTCTTTTTTCTTCGGATTATAAATAATTTGAACTTTTTCACCAATTTCATAGGTAGGAGGTTTTGAGGCAATACCACTTTCAAATATTCTTTTTTGAGATGATCTATCGGGATATTCAAAAACAGGTTTGTACATGGAGCCATTCTCCATGTGTGAAACAGTAAATTTTAGTACCGCTGCGGTGGTCTTGATTCCAGATTGAAGTAAGGTTTTTGTTTTTAGTCATTCTTTGTAATAAAGCTATTTCCTTTTAAATTTTCTGTTATTATTAAAACGATTTAAAAAATAAACTGCTCCAACTATGAGTAGTAGAATCAAGAAGAATGTTCTACCATTTAAAAAATTTAATATTTCCATATCTAGATTATAATAAAATAAAACGAAAATTTTATGAACTTATTATTTGCTAAACTTAGCTAATGCCTTTTTTGTAAACTCTGATAATACTAATTTCCCAGTAATAGCAGCTCTTTCTGATAGTATTATATCCCAATGATCGGTATGCTCCCAAAGCACTTTTTTCCAATCTTCAAGGGCTTGAGGATTATAGTCTGCTAGATTATTAGTAAAAATATCTAGCTCCTTATCTAATTCATTTAGATGATCAAAAACCTTTGAAAAAAGTCCTTTTTCTTGCGCCCAATAGGCAGATTTCCATTCAGTCGGGCTTAATGATAATTCTGATAATGCAGCAGTTCCTATTTTACGTTCTACCGCAGGGGCAATAACAAAAGGAGCAATACCAATAGTGAGTTCTGACAAACGAATAGAAGCATTGACGGATGCAAAAACATAATCACAAGCTGCAGCCAAACCAACACCTCCGCCAACAGTTTTTCCTTGCACGCGACCAACAATTACTTTTTTACATTTGCGCATGGCATTAATGACATTAGCAAAACCACTAAAGAAGATTTTCCCTTCCTCTAAATTAGAAACAGCCATTAATTCATCAAAAGAAGCCCCAGCACAAAACGCCTTATCTCCTTCTGATTTTAAAATAATAACATTCACGGTATCATCTTCGGAAATTTTATTAAACTCTTTTGCCAATCTTTCCAATAATTCAATTACAAAAGAATTACTCGCCGGATGACCAAATTCTATAGTAGCAATGTTATCTTGAATGTTGGTATAAAGACTTCCTTTAGTTCTTGAAGTAGACATATCTTGTAGTTTACATCAAAAGTACATTTTTCGACCTAAAAAAGGCGAGATGTTAATTAATTTTTGCATTTAAGAGGCATGTATTAATGGTAAAAATTTTCTTCTAAATTCTATAACCAAAGCCCCACCACGTATCAACATCCAAACGGTAAATGCAATCCAGATACCATAAAGTTGTAAGTTGAAATATTTGCAGATAAATAATGTAGGTATAAATCCTAAAAATGTGGCCCAAAGCAAGGTGTTTCTTAAGTATTTCATTTCACCCAAACCTTTAAACAAACCATCAAATATAAAAGCAATCGTATTTATAGGTAAACCAATAATAACAATAAAAAAGATACTATAAAAAGTATTTAATACCGGTGCATCATTTGAAAATGTGCTTCCAATTGGTTTGTAAAAAATAAAACCAAAAGTCATTAATACAATACTCACAATAAGGCCATACATCATTATTTTCTTTGCCAAAATATACAAACCTTTGTAATTTTTTTCTCCTAAAAGCCGTCCTCCCATAATATTACCAGCTCCAGAATACCCATCAATAAAAAAAGCAGAAAAAAGCCAAAGATTTATGGCAATGGTATGTGCTCCAATATAGTTGTCTCCGAGAGCGGTTGCTTCTCTTACGGCCAAAATTAGTGCAGTGTTTAGTGCTAAAGCCCTAACGAATAAATTTAGACTCATTACAACTAACCTGCCTAATTCTGGATGTAATGGAAAATTAAGCTTTAGGCGAATATTAGTTTTAGTAACGAGTAAAATAAACGCCATTATTGCCATAACTGTTTGCGCAATTAAGCTTGCCAAACCCGCACCTTCTAAATACATAGGTTGTATTAATCCATCGATTCCATATACCAAAGCGAAATCTAAAATTACATTCAATACCGCCCCAACAATAGCAATTAGCATGGGATAAAAAGTGTTTTGTAAGCCTCTGAAGATACCCATTACTGCAAATGTAAATAGTGTTAAGGGAAAACCCCAAACACGAATAGAATAGTAGGATATGCAATACTCTAAAATTTTACCAGTTGCATTAAGCAAACGAAATATATCGTCAACAATAAATATGGTTGATAGCAGAATAATAATACTTAAGGTGATATTCAAAAAGATGGCCTGTGCGGGCAGAGACTTTACATCATCGATTTTTCCAGCTCCTAAATATTGGGAGATTATAGTAGAAATAGCACTTCTCGTTTGCCCGAGAATCCAAATTAACATGGATAAAAAAGAACCTACAATACCCGCCGCCGCAAGCGATTCTATACCATCCACATCTATATGACCAACAATGGCGGTATCAGTAATAGATAATAAAGGCTCAGCAATACCAGCAATTGTTGCTGGTATTGCTAATTTGTTTATTGTTTTATAAGTAATAGTAGTTTTCAAAAATTTGTGATTACTTTAGAATTAATTCGTAACAATGAAATGGGTGTCTGCTTTGTTTGAGGAAATAAATAGGGTCTAATTTTATATAACCTCGAGTTTCATAAAATTTTTGATTACGGGTATTTTGACTAAAAGTATCTAAACGTACGGATACAAAGTTATTTTTTTTGGCAGAGCGCTCAGCAAAATTCATTAATTTTTGAGCTAAGCCTTTTCCTTGATAATTTGGATGTATTGAAAGCCTGTGAATATACATGTTATGCTCATTTGGGGTAAGCCAATCAATAGCTTTATATTCCTCATCCATCTGAGTGGAAATCACAATTGTTCCAATAATTTTTGACTTTTCTTCTAGGACAAACAATTCATTTCGGTTTATATCGTTTACAAATGCAATTTTTGATGGGTAATGTTCGTTCCATTGGTGAATTCCATTTTCCGACATGTTTAAAGCACATGCTTTTGTTATGTTAAGAATGTCGGGAATTTCTGATATCTTTGCAGCTCGTATCATGTAAACATTTCTTTTTAATTGTAAATTTAAAGTATAAATCATAAAAGGGAATTATGAAATGAACCATAGTAATTTTGGATCTAACCAAAATGTCGAATGGGGAATTACATCTGACCATAATAAAATAAATAGCAACAGATGAAAAATATATTAGTTCCAATAGGTACTTCTCCAGACTCCCATGAAACATTGCAATATGCAGTAGATTTCGCTACTCAATTTTCTTCAGAAGTTTATGTGATGGAGGTTTTTAGTGTATCTGTAAAAGCCGGAAATCTTGGAAATGTTACTGAGAAAGTGGCAGAAAGTAGTGTTGAGCGATTAAAGGAGGTTATTGATAAAGTAGATTCAAAAGGTATTGTCATCAAAATTGCTACATATAATGGGGGCATTATTAGTGGCTTAAAAGATATTGATAAGGAATTAGGTATCGATTTAATTATCCTATCTCCACGTAGTAATGATATTCAACAAGAAGAATTGTATTTAGGAAATACTTCGGGAAAGATTATTAAACAAACAGATATTCCAAGTTTAATTGTACCAAAAGGAAGTGTTTTTAAACCATACAAAACAATCTTGACTGCCTTTAAATCGGGTGTGCTTAAGAGAAACCGAATATTAGATCCGCTAGTGGATATAAAAAAGAAATTTAAATCGGTTGTAAATTTATTATTGGTAAAAACGCCAGGGTATTCTGATGAAGATCTAAAAATTAATACCGCATTGATGGATATTAGTTCTCAACTAACTTTAACTGAGAATGCTACAACATATTTAGGGGTTACAGAACATTTTCAGGCACAACATCCAGATTTGTTATGTGTTTTTAGACGCAAAAGAGGATTTTTTAAAACCCTTTGGGAGAAAAACACCATTGCTAAGTCTGAATTTTACGCCGCAGTTCCTGTTTTAGTTTTAAGTGTTAAGAAAGATTAATTTTAGTCTTTGATACTTGAGTTAAAAGTAGTTTCTTTGACTCTCTTATTTTGGGGGATTAGCTCAGCTGGCTAGAGCGCTTGCCTGGCAGGCAAGAGGTCACCGGTTCGACTCCGGTATTCTCCACAGACCATCACGAGAGTGATGGTTTTTTGTTTTTATATTGAATCGGAGAAAATAATATTTCATGCTATTTTTTTGTCTTAAACGAAATCGTTATTTCATTCATAAAATAATCTCCATTTCTCTTCACAAATGGGCTATATTTTCTAAATAATATTAGGAGGACTTAGATTATTTTATTTATGTAATACATTATTTTAAAAGTGTAAATAATTGATTGTCATATTTTTAATTTTATTTAATTTGACGACTTACAGTATAAATAAAAAAAAGGTATTTTTTTTTCAGGAGTTTTTATTTTTTGATTGTTCTATATAAAAGCAAAGGAATATAAAATGAAAAATCTTGCATCAACCCCCGAATTGCAAAAATCAGAAAGCGAAGAGATCAATAGAATAATTCATGATCAGGAAAACTTTCTAAAAGGTCTTACTTTATTTACTTGTGTACAGTTTGTAATCCTACTTACTTATTATACGATCTAATAATTTAGTTCAGAAACTATACTTGTCCCCAAAGGTGTAGTTTTTGTATTAGGTAAATTAAAGAGACAAAAATCCTAGTGTCTAATTAAGGAATTTTTAGAAATACAATCCGAGTGCCTTAGAATGATATTTGGAGTAATATCAAGAGAACTTACTTTACCTCTCATATATAGTTTAAGGAATTATTGAATATTACATTAATGAGGATGCCATTTTTTAATCTTAAATATAGATACACTTCACTATTTAAATTTATACTAAAATTAGGATTATAATTGTGTTATGAAATTTATAAAACCACTTATTATTAGTTTTTTTTACTGTTGTGCTATTAATTTTGTAAATGCTCAACAGGTTGGAGATTTTCGTTCTATAAGTTCAGGTAATTGGACCACTGTAAGTACTTGGCAGACCTATAATGGAACTGCATGGGCAGCTGCAATTTACTATCCAGGACAAATTTCAGGAACCAATGATTGTTCATATTCAGGGAGGAAATAGTGTTACTATAACCTCTAATATAACGAATACGATTAACTCCTTGACGGTAGGTGATGGTTCTGGAGCAACGGACAATTTTTATGTGGACGGCACTTCAAGCTTAAACACCTTATTAATAACTATCGCTTCAGGAGGTCACGTAGAATGGACCTCAAATGTAAGTTTATATTTACCTGATGGTGCTGCATTTATTATAGACGGAGGTACATTATCAGACGATAAACCCTGTAGTGCTGGAAAAAGACTTGTAATAGGAAGTAATATTTATTCCACCTGTAATGGAGGTGCTGGCGCTGATTATACTTTTACAGAGTTACAGAATGATGGTGGGTCGTTGTCGGTGTCCCCATCGTCGAATAGTCCTATTTGTGAAGGAGCAGTCTTAAGTTTATTTTCAAATCCTTCTGGTTCAGGTTCTTCTGGAGCAATTTTCAGTTGGTCAGCCACTGGACCTAGTGGATATAGTTACAGTTCATCGGTGCAAAATCCAACAGTTTCGGCTCTAGTCGCAGGATCCTATAGCTATACGGTTTCCATTACTGATGCTAATGGCAATACCAATACAAAAAGTACTTCGGTAACAGTAAATAATGCCCCAAGTATAATTTCAACTACTGATGGTGCTCGTACAGATGAAGGTGTAGTTACGCTTGCGGCAACGGCAACTTCTGGCACTTTAAATTGGTATATGAATCCGACTGGTGGAAGTTCTATGGGAACGGGGAATTTTTTCACAACACCAAGTATTTCTAATACGACAATTTATTATGTTGATGCTACAGAAAGTGGATGTACCACAGCTACAAGAACAGCAGTAACGGCTTTTATTTATAAAGAACATAAGGTAATTACAAACAGAAGGATTACCTATCGGGTTAAGAAGAGTTAATGCTAAAATATTTTAGTAAAAAGGTTTTAAGTCCAGCATTCTTTCTTAAATCTTGGAATTCTATAATTAAATAAAATAAAGATTCATAAAACCTCTGGAAACCCCATTTAGGGTAAGTTTTGTGTGAAAAAATCATTTTTGAATACATTTCTGTTTAAAACAAAAATTAGGGGTTACAATTGCAAATTACTTATCAGAAGGCATATTTTTTATAACGTCAATCGTATAGTTATTTTCATTCTTAAAATCTCGATTCCCTCCAACATTCGAATACTCGTACATAAATATCATTAGCACAATTCAAACTCTTCAATTCATTTTATTTGGAAATACAGCAGTTGAAAAATATAAACAGCGAGAATTAGGTAGTTAAACGAATATTTGTGACTGTTTAAAGCATAAACTCAAAAAAATGTATTTTTTTTCGGGAGTTATTATTTTTTGATTGTTCTATATATATAAGCAAAGAAATATATTATGAAAAATCTTGTATCAACCCCCGAATTACATAGATTAGAAAGCGAAGAGATCAATAAAATTATTCATAGTCAAGCTAATTTTTTAAAAGGTGTTACGCTATTTACTTGCGTACAATTTGCAATCCTATTTACCTATTATACCATCTAATAATTTAGTCCAGAAACTATACTTGTCCCCAAAGGTGTAGTTTCTTTATTAGGGGAATTAAATAGGCGAAACTTAGTTGAAAATAAGCCTGATAGAGGCATTCGGAGTAATGCCAAGAGAACTTTCTTTAACCTCCTGGACTTGGTCTGGCTCAGAAGCGTCTATTCTATAATATGTATTTATGGTATTGTCACGGTTTAATAAGTTCCATAAGGCTAATCCGATTTGCATCTTTGTATTTTCTCCCCAATTAAACTCATATCTACTAGAAAAATCAATTCGCGAGTAAGCATCTTGTCGATCCCCATTTTCATTTTTATAGTTAATACCCCCATCAGCTACCTCGTTATTAACGATAGGTCTTGTTAATGGTTTTCCTGTACGCCAATTTGCTCCAATGGCAAGGAGTAATCGATTTATAGAATAATTGGCTCCAAGAGTAAGGGCATGAGTGATATCAAAATTACTGGGAAACTTGGTCTCTGGTAATTCGTTAAAAAAATAATTACTATTAAGATAAGAGTAACTAAACCAAGTACTACCACTATGTAGTTGTTTTCTAAATAATAGATCAACACCAGTGGCATCATAGTTTCCTGATTGCCTAGTAAACTCATAACGATCCAGAAAACCTTGACTTTGTGTGGTAATCCCATTTACTTTTTTATAAAATGAAACCGCATTAACTAAGAATCCCTTTTGATTATAACTTAAGCCTAATGATACTTGTTTACTTGTAATTACGGGAATAGATTCATTGTTAGAAAGTTGCCAGCGGCGTTTTTCAATTCCTAAAAAATCGTTTTGAAAATTAATAATTTGAGAGGTATTTTGATGTTTGAGCTCACCAAGTACTTCTGCATTAAAGTGTTTCCAAAAAGTATGGCTAAAACTAAGACGTGGTTCTAGTATTTGCTTTTTGAACTTGTCTAGATAATTAAAGCGTAGCCCTAAATTTAAATGTGTAGCCCTATTTATTGAAGAAAGGCTCATTTCAGAAAAAACAGCATGTGTGCGTAGTACTTCTGCTTCCAACAGTAAATATCTAGGGTCGTCAACATCATCAAGATTAGATACTTTGGTTTCTACAAAATGGTAACCATAAGTTAACTCTATTTGTGGTGAGACTTTTATTTGAGCTTTAAGTTTTACACCAGTTTCAGATACGTTATTCTTCTGTAAAAAAAGTTGGCTTTGAAGAATATTAGCATTAGTGCCCTTTAATTGGTAATCGGTTTCATAGACGGCTATTTCTGTATTAAAATTTTCCGTCCAATTTCTTTGGTATTCGATTCCACCTGCTATACTACTTTGATCTAAGTTACTTTCTCGAATTTCTTCGACTCCTGATATTGTTGCGTTTTCATTAAATTTTACTTCATCGGTCGCATAGATGAAATTAATCTGAAGACGATCTTTATCTGAAGGGTTAAAAAGTAAACGAAAAGAGGCATCATAAAAATCGAAGGCTATGTTCGAATTTGTAATTGCTAACGAATTGGACTCTAATTCAGTGTCTTGAGCGATGCGTTTAAAATAACCTGTGTACGTAGGTGTTTCTACAAAATCGCTAATAGACTTTCGAGCCGCAACTTGTAATGAGGCATTTTGCCCAATCGGAGCATCAATATAGCCATTACCATCCAAAAAATTAACACTAATGCTCCCTTTTAAACTAGGATTAATATACCCTTCTGTCAACATGGCTATAGTACCAGAAACACCATCTGTTTCTGAGGCACTGCTGCCATTTTTTCGGAGCTCTACTTTTTGAGTGATATTGGGGTTGTACAAAGATATCAAACCAAAAAAATGCCCCGATTGGTACATTTTAATACCATCCCAGGAGATAAGGTTTTGGTCGTTACTACCTCCTCTAATATTAATATTAGAAACAGTTTCATCAATACTTTGAATACCTGGTAATGCCTGTAAGGCCTGCAATACATCTTTTTCTATAAGTCCAGGAAGTATCGTGAATTTATTAAAGTCTATTTGAACAGCACCATTATCTAATTTATCAACTCCCCGGATTAAATAATCGGAAAGAATTATCTCTGCTAATTGTTGTTGATTTGGGATAAGGTATACGATTTCGCATGGGCTGGAATTGTCAAAATCCGATACTTCCCTGCGGATGGGTTTATAGCCTATATGCCTAATCTGGATAATATCACTAGCTGTGTTTATTTCGAGCTCAAAAAAGCCATCCTCGTTTGTTAAGGTGCCTTTAGTGCCATTTTGTACAGTAACATATGGCAACGATTCGTCGGTATCCTGATCTTTAAGATAGCCACATACTATATTTTTGTATTTCCGAATTGAAATTATACTTTCGGATACAAAAACAAAGTTTAATTTACTTTGTTTCTTTAAATTGGAAATAGCTTCTTTTAAGGATAAAGAAGTATCAGGAGGAGTTACTGAAATACCATCAACTAAAGTTGAGGCATAATTAAATTGTACGCCAAAACGTTCCTGTATTTCCGTTAAAATGCGTGTAAGAGAATTGTCTGTCTCCTTTTCTTGAGCAAAAGTCTCAATACTACTAAGGCAAAGGGTAATAAAGCATAAAAGAAGATATAGTTTTCTATTCACTCATAGTTAAACGCACTTTATTCGGCTTTATTATTTCATAATTGAGACCAAGTGGCTCAGAAATAGCGTTAAGCGCATTTTCAAGATTGTCATGAGCAAAGGCACCGGTAAACAGCTGATCAGAATTTATTTGTTCAGCTACTATCGTAATACCATATTGTCTTTCTAATTCTGCGAACACTTCAGAAACAGGAATGCGTTTAAAATCGCTCATATTATTGATCCATTTTGGCATTGCGTTGGTATGCTTGTCAGCAATTACTTCACCATTCATAGATTTAAAATGATCACCAACATTCAATATTTCAGTATTATTTCCTGAAACGACACGAACAGTTCCTTCATAACAAGTAACTTCAAAAATGGTACCTCTTTGTTTTACGTTGAATTCTGTTCCCAAAACACTTACTGTTCCTGTTGTGGTAACCACATCAAATTTTGCGCCTTTAGCAACATCAAAAAAAGCTTCTCCTTTTAATTCAATCTCTCTGTTGGTGTTCCATTTTTTCTCATTATAGCGTATTTCTGAAAGGGCATTCAATACAACGCGTGATGCATCGGGTAATTCTATGGTAGTTTTTTGTGCAACCAAAGTATCTACTTTGGTTAACTGGTTAAAGAAAAACATAAAATAAAGACCCATACCTACGATAAGAACACTAGCGATACGTAACATTGGCTTCATCCAATGTAAAGTTATTACGGGGGTTTCGTCCTTTTCCATTCGTGACTTAAAAGCGTCGAAATCTGGCATTTTAGAAAAATGCGCTGCCTTGAACTGAGATGCATCTTCTAATATACTTGTATAAAATGGTGCGTCATCCAATGTGTGAAAAGCTTTCTTCTCTTCCTCATTTAATTCGTCTGACAACCATTTTTGTAATAAGTGATTTTTATCCATGAGTACTACTCTTTTATATAAAACAACTTAGAAGCCAATTCTCCTGATTATTTTATTTTAAAATTTTCCAATTCTTTTTTTAATTGGTCAAAAGCCGAGTAAATACGGTATTCCACCACTTTTCGAGTCACGCCTAATAATTGTGCTATTTCCTCATGTTTTTTTCCTTCCACCTTATTTAACATAAAAGCAACCCGTTGCTCTTCAGATAGTTTGGCAAGTGCATTTTGATACTTTTTATAATACTCATCTTTTTCTAATAAAAACTCAGGATTCTCATTTGTGTATCCTTTAGGAGCTACACTTTGATAGTTTAAGACTACTTTTTGATGTTTTACCTCATTGAGCATTAAATTATTAGCTACTGTATATAAAAAAGATTTAGCTTTTTCCAAAGACACTGTTTTACAATTTTCCCACAATTTTATAAAAGCATCTTGTGCTTTATCTCCCGGATTTAAGTTATCACCATATTTATAATATAGAAAATCATGAAGACTTTTAGCATATTTATTATAGAGGTTGGCATATAATGTTTCATCACAAATGCCTTGGTAGAGGTCCTTTTTCAAATGGTAATATTTTTATATTCAAAAAACAGAAAATTTAATTATTTAAAATTTTCAGGAGTTTTTATCGTTCAGTTGTTTTAGTACTACACATCACTCATTAATTTGTAGAGACATGAAAAACAGTAACGGATTTGTAAGCTTTTTATTACTTTTATTAATTATGCTTATTACTTCTTGTCGGCAAGAAGAATCGCAATTTGAAGGAATACCCCCAGAAGAAAGATTACAACTTGGTTCTAATGTAGCAAATCTTTTAATAAGAACTACAATGAATGATGGTTCTATAGATAATATTATAGATAATGCTAGCTGTATTTCGGTTAAGCTCCCTGTAAATGTAATTGTAAACAGTACACCTGTTGAAGTTTTGAGCTCTGAAGATTTTGACTTAATTCAAGATATTTTTGATGAAAGCGATACGGATGAGGATACAGTGGAGATACAATTTCCGGCTACCATTATATTTTCAGATTACACCGAAGTACCAGTTTTAAACGCTGATGACTTTCAAGTTTTTGTAGCTAATTGTGGAGGTGAAGACCAAAATGATGATGATATAGAATGTGTAGATCTACAATACCCTATTGTTATCTCCTTGGTAAATACCGCTAGTGGAATGATAGATACAGTTACTTTGGTTAACGATAAAAAACTATTTCGTTTTGTGAAAGATTTAGAGGAGAACGATGTAGTCACCATTAATTTTCCTGTTACAGTTATTTTAAGTGATGGTAATGAAGTAGCAGCTGTTGACCAAAACCAGTTAGAGAATACCATTGAAACCTATAAAGATAGTTGTGACGAAAATGATAATAACGATTTTGACGTTAATTGTGCAGCTTGCACCATTGAAGATTTATTAGATTTATGGTCTTCTTGTTCTGAGTGGAAGGTTGATAAGTTGTTCCGTGACACCAATAGCCTTCAGAATCAATATAAAGATTATTCCTTTAATTTTCTAGATGATGGGAGCGTTATAGCTAGTTCAGATTCAGACACCTTTTTAGGTACCTGGGTTGCAAGTGGAACTGGAAATAATATTACAGTAGTTGTGGATTTTCTGAATTTACCTGATTTTAACGGATCATGGAATCTTAAGAAAATAGGAAATGGCGCTGGTAAAAAGAAATTTGAATTTAGTTTAGATTCAGATAGTCTTCGATTTAAAGATGATTGCAAATAAACAACTGAAACACTTATATTTTTCCCCAAATCAAAAAAGCCTTCACATATGTGGAGGCTTTTTTGATAAAATAAATGCCGATAAGACACTAGGTTAATGCGATTATTAATTTTTATACGTGTTGTTTAAGAACTCATAGCGATCATCATTTTTGGCTTTTATTTGTTGGCTCTCTGTATTAATAATCATTACTGGAGGTTTTTTGTCTTCTGCACCTGCAGCATCCCATTGAGGAAGATTGTCGGCATTAGGATTGCCATTTTTTATGAAATTGGCGAAAAAGTTGAACATAGTTTCAGATACTTTATAGTCATCGGCCGTCCATGCATAGTCTTTAATTAATTGAAGATTCCCCATACAATATTCAATCTCACATGCATGTGGTGCGCCAACGGCATCTGGAGCTTTTAGTGCTTCAGAATCTAATTGTATTGTGCCTCCGGCCAAACCAGATGCTAATGTTTTATCTACCAATGGAGGTCTAGGCTTGCTGTAGAGGTAACGGTATACTGGTTGATCACTATTTTTTCTATGAAGATCAAACCATTTCCATGTACTATAGGCTATAAACCTGTCAGAAGCCAATGCTGTGGCAGAAAGTAACACTTCTTTTTCCGAGTGATGAGGATATAGTTTAAATACTTCTTTATAGTCTTCAGGGTACATTTCTTTTATTTTCAAAATATAATTTTCTTTGGTCACAGGTCCTTGTAATACAGCCATTCCTGGTATTTCTGCAGAATTCCACCCTACTAATAATGGGATCATAGCCTGTTCTTTATTTTCGAATATTTCCGTAATTGTTTTGGGTAAGAAATAGCCATCAAGTACAGCAGGGAAACCAAATTTATGGGATTCGTTATATATTTCATATATCTCCCTTGAGCTTAGGTTGCGTAATTCTGCCAGTGAAGTATATCCGGCATTTTTTACAAATTCTACACCTAAATTTTCTGCTTCTTCCAAGGCTACAGGTGCCATAGTAGGGTTAATTCCTGCTCCACTTTCTCCTATGGCTCCAGCAATTAGATCTTTAGATAAAGGGGAAGCCATTTGTTGACTAACACCAATAGAACCAGCAGATTCTCCTGCTATTGTAATCTTATTTGGATTGCCACCGAAAGCAGCAATATTTTTATGTATCCATATTAATGCTGCATTTTGATCCAATAAGCCATAATTACCAGAAGCCTTATAATCGGCTTCTGCACTAAGTTCTGGGTGTGCTAAAAAACCAAAAATGTTTAATCTATAATTTACCGTTACTGTGAGGATCCCATTTTTAGCCATATTTTCGCCATCATATCTGGGTTCAGAAGCATCTCCAGCAACATTGCCACCACCATAGAAATAAACTAATACAGGAAGATTTTTTGTGTTTCTTTTGGCAGGGGTCCAAATATTTAAATACAAGCAATCTTCATTAACGCCATTAGAACGTGAGTTCATGTCTCCAAAAACTATGGTTTGCATGGGGCGTGGACCAAATTTCTTTGTTTCTTTTACTCCTTCCCAATTGGTTAAGGGTTGGGGGGCTTTCCAACGTAGTTCTGCAATTGGTGGCTGAGCAAATGGAACACCGAAATAAGTTTGAATACCGTTGTGGGTGTTGTAATTTCCTTCAATAATACCATTTTCAATTTTTGTCTGAACAGGGAAGTCATTTATTCCTTGTGCTAATAGAATGCCATTTGTTGCTAGCATCAATAGTAGACCGGTTATAATTTTTTGCATAAGATACTTGTGTTATTGTCTCAATATGTTACAATAATAAACGCTTTTTTTTAATCATTGGCATTTTTTAAGAATTTTAATTATCATAAAATCAATTACTTAATATATAACTTAAGTTTTTGTGGTAAACAGCTCTAAAATATTCAATTTCTAGGTTAATGATTGGGATATTTGGTCTAATGACGGGTTAATTAAACAAAACTTTTTTATGCATTAGAATATTTTCGTTTTAAGAAAATTATAACGAGCTATTTTTTAGTAGCCAGAAATAGAATTTTAACTTCACGTAAATTAAATTACTATGACAGATTTAAAAAATAAAGTGGCTTATATAACTGGAGGATCTAAAGGTATTGGATATAGTACAGCAAAAACATTACTGGCAGCGGGAATGAAGGTTGCTATCAGTGGTAGAACTTTAAAAACAGTCGAAGAAGCTGCTAAAAGTTTAGGAAATAGCACGAATGTTTTAGCATTGCAATCAGATGTAGCAAAGTTAAAAGATGAGCAGAATGCGGTACATAAAATCATAGAAAAATGGGGTCAACTAGATGTGGTATTGGCTAATGCAGGAGTTGGTAATTTTGCTCCGATAGATCAGATGTCTGAAGAAGAATGGCATCAAATGATAGATACTAATCTTAATGGTGTTTTTCATACCCTGAAAGCTAGTGTTGAGGCCTTGAAGAAAACCCAAGGGTATTACATTACATTAGCGAGTTTAGCCGGCACTAATTTTTTTGCGAATGGCGCAGGTTACAACGCTACGAAGTTTGGTGTAGTTGGTTTTACCCAAGCAGCGATGTTAGACCTTAGGCAATATGGTATAAAGGTCTCTACGATTATGCCAGGGTCTGTAGCAACACACTTTAATAATCACGAGCCTTCAGAAAAGGATGCTTGGAAAATTCAGCCGGAGGATATTGGGGAATTGGTTTTAGATGTATTGAAAATGAACCCGAGAACCTTGCCTAGTAAAATAGAAGTACGCCCTACAAGGCCAGATTTGAAATAGATTAAACTTCTTTTTCGGTAAAAGGAATATCAGGATTGAATATTTCTAAAATCAATTTTATAAGTACACTTTTAAATTCTAAAAGTGTGCTTTGATTTATTTCTTGAGCATTGGCAAAACTAAAATTTAATAAACCACTATTCAGATTTTTAAAGGATATAATGCCAGCTTTGATGGTGTTTATTGGGTGCTGTGCGTCGAATAATAAGGCGTAGCACAATAATTGAAAGGCTTTGCTTTTATCATAATTGCTTATTAACGCTTCCCAATCACTAATTTTTACATTGTTCAACACTACTTTTCCAGTTTTGTAGTCTACAATTCTTGTGATGCCGTCAACTTCATCAATACGATCAAGTTTCCCTCTTACTTTAACTGGATTTTCAATAGATGGGATGTTTAGAAAGACTTCCAAATTTTGTTCTAATGCAATTATTTTAATCTGATGATTTGCTATTTCTTTTATTTCTAAACGAATAAAATTCGCTATATACCTTAGAATTACGTTATACGCAATAAGGTTTTTGCCGCGTGTTATATCACCATCAGCATAGGTTTTGATAAAATTGTTTTTTACTGTTTGCTCAATTTCTGGAAGTAAATTTTCAAGTAAATTTTTATCCAAGTATTTACCAATAAAGGGCTGGTATAGGTCTTCCAAACTATCGTGTACAATGGTTCCAAAAGTATTTGCTGCAACACTTTCTTCTACTTCATCGGTATCGTTAATTTTGAGAACATTTTTTTTATAGAAATCGATAGGGTTTCTAATGTAATTTGTCAATGATGTAGGTGAAAAACCTTTAACCCCTAGGCTTTTTAATTGTTCCAATAATTGAGCATCCTTAGGTACAACCGACATTACATTTGTGGTTGGATTTACTGCCGCTGAAGCAATAATTTCAACAATATGATTGGATATAGTATCGTCTGTTAATAGCTGGGTGATAAGCCTGCTTTTTTCGTTGCCTTCTAAAACATTAGGCTCTGTATTGTAGAGAATATACACATTTTTTGCACGTTGTAAGAGTCTATAGAAATGATAAGTATATACAGCGTCTTTTTCTTTATAGGTAGGCAATCCGTAGATTTTTTTTACATCAAAAGGAATAAACGAATTATTTGATTTTCCCGAAGGTAAAATACCTTCATTGACAGACGTAATGATTACAGTTTCAAAATCAAGATTTCGACTTTCTAACATGCCCATAATCTGAGTACCTTGCAAAGGCTCTCCTTGAAAATCTAATGTTTCACTAGTAATAAGCTCATTGTAGAGTGATTGTAATGATTTTATATCGGTAATAAAGGCGTGCTCTTGAACTAAATTATAAATTTGGTTAAATAAGGTGTGAAATCTATATAAATATTCTAATTCCAAATTATTCTCTGAATCTTGAAATTTATTTTTTAGAATAGTAATAATGGCTAAACAATCTGATAAAAAAGTCAATGGCGTGAAAGACTGTTCAGAAAAAAGTATTTCCAATGCTTCTTTATGCTTTGGAGCAATTGCAAATAATTGTTGACTTTGAATATAAATCCAATTTCTAGACTTTATCTTGTTTGCAATTAAGGTGGCCGTATTCTCTCCGTCTGATGTTAGAAAGTACTGAATATATGGGTGAGAAAGTAAGTTAAGCACATGTTGATAAAACCAGCCATTTTTTTCTTTGGTAAGTAATACATCAAAAAATAAGGTAAACATTCCAGCAAGCGGGGTCTTATTTATTGGATACCCCATTGTAATATTTATTCGATCTATTTCTTGTGGAATAGAATTCATTATTGGATTTAATAGATTTTCGTCGCCTAATACTATTGCTGTATGTTTTAGTAGTTCTGGTTTTTCAGTATGTATGTTTTGAAGTAGATTACCAACGTATTTAGCTTGTGATACATTTTTAGGAACACCAACTATTTTAATTGTTTTGGGACTTAAATAGTTGCTGCTTACACCTTTTAATGTATGATTAGAAAAATAGGGCCAATTGCTCTTATGCTGTCGGATAAAGTAACTAGCATCATGGATAAGGTCATTTAGGAAATAAGTATCAATATCCCAAAAAATTTCAGTATCAGGTAACTTAAGAATGGCTTGTACTATATATTCTTCTGCTTTATTGAATGCATTAAAACCAATAAAGACAAATTTTTTATTTTTATTTTGGCTTATATAATCTGCAATTTTTTGATTGGCAATGCGATAAGCAAAGCCTTGTGTTGCTTTATTTTTTTGTAGTAGGGAGTTATTAAAATGGTGGTATAGTTCGTCAAGTTGATTCCAAAATTTTATATAATTGGTAATCATTTCTGTTTTTTCAGATTCCAAGTAGGAGTTTAACTCTTGAATTGCCGATAAATGTGAAAATATAGCGTCTGTATGAACAAGGTAGCGATCAATTTCATTAAAATCTTGTAGAATAGTTTGCCCCCATTTGGAGAAACTTAAAAAGCTATCCCTATCTTTTTCTTTTGTAGTACTTAGGTAGGAATTATATAATGCGAATAATTGTTCCGTATTTGTAGCATAATTTAAATCTGAGATTTTTTCAACTAAAGTCTCGATACTATATATTTCTGGGGCGAATGTGGTTTTGTTTAATGCCGCGGCAAGACTGTTCTTAAGAAAGGTCCCAGCTCTTTTACTTGGGAGTACAAAAACAACATCAGAGACATTGTCTTTTTTGTTTAATAGCTCCTGAACAACCTCTTCTATAAAACTTTGCATTGTATAAAAATAAAAAAAGCTCCGCAATTGCGGAGCTTTTATATATAATTTTGAATTTAACTTTTAGTACTATTATTTTACTAAGTTAATTTCAACTCTTCTATTTTGAGTTCTACCAGCTCTTGTACTGTTAGAAGCCATTGGCTTTTCTTCACCGTAACCAATTGCAGATAATCTAAACTCTTCAATACCTTTTTCTACTAAAAATTCTTTAACAGAAAGAGCACGAGACTCAGATAAGCTTTGGTTTAATTTAGCAGAACCAACACTATCAGTATGACCTTCAACTGTAAATTTAGAATTAGGATATTCTTTTAAGATAGTAATGATATCTACCATAACAGAAGTAGACTCAGCTTTAATTGAAGATTTACCAGTATCAAATAAGATAGTTCTAGCATAATCATTCAATTTTTTCTGAACTTCAGCAGTTACTTCAGGACATCCTTTGTTAGCTACAGTTCCAGCAACATCTGGACAAGCATCATCTTTGTCTAAAACACCATCACCGTCTTTATCTAAGAAAGGACAACCTTTGTTAGAGGCAGGACCAGCTTCAGCAGGACAAGCATCATCTTTATCAGCAACACCGTCACCGTCAGCATCTGGACAACCGTTTAAAGCAGCTAAACCAGCTTCAGTAGGACAAGCATCATCTTTATCAGCAACACCATCACCGTCAGCATCTGGACAACCGTTCATTTCTTTAGAACCAGCTTCATTAGGACAAGCATCTTTGCTGTCTTCAATACCATCACCATCAGCATCTGGACAACCATTGAATGCTTCTAAACCAGCAACTTCTGGACAAGCATCATCTTTATCATAGATACCATCACCGTCTGTATCAGTACCACCAAATTTGATGTTAAGACCAGCTAAATGTTGGAAATGAGGAGCTAAGTAATCTTCAAAAGCATGCTTGTAAGATGTTTGTAAAGACAAACCAATGTTTTCAGTAAACCAAATATTTACACCAACACCACCATTTGCAGTACCAGCACCAACTTCATCAATCCAAGTATAACCACCACCGATTTCAACGAAAGGATCAATAACTGTATTTTTTAAAAAGTTGTATTTAATTGTACCGTCAAGACCATAGTAAGAAAGATCATCAACTGAGGTATCTCCCCATTTGCTGATTCTATTTAAAGAACCTCTAGCGCCAACAGAAAAACCACTACCTACGAATCTAGAAACAGAGATGTAAGAAATAGATGGAAGAATATTCCAGTGATCAGTAGCATTGAATAATTCATTTCCGAAAGAACTTACATCACTAGTTGGATAAACATCAACTGCGTTTATACCAAAACCAACTTGCCATGGATTATTCTCGTCTTGCGCTTGAATGCTGTTAAATCCTACAAAAAGTAGGGCAACAACCAATAATTTGCTAAGATGTTTCATTTTATAATATTTAAGTTTAAGGGTTTATTAGCTGCAAATGTAAGTTGTTAAGAATTATTAACAAAATCAATTTCCTATTTTTTTTAACACAAATAGTAAGAAAAATAATGCGTTTAAATGATTTTTAACTTTTTGCCTATTTCGATGAACGCCGAAATAGCATGGTCTAAATGCTCTTTTTTATGTGCTGCGGATATTTGAACCCTTATCCGCGCCTTATTTTTAGGGACTACAGGGTAAAAGAACCCAATAACATAAATGCCTTTTTCTAATAGCATATCGGCCATTTGTTGTGAGAGTTTTGCATCGTATAACATGATAGGAACTATCGCTGAATCACCTTTAATTATATCAAAACCAGCATTTTTCATCCCATTTTTGAAGTAAATTGTGTTTTTTTCCAACTGATCACGAAGAGAAGTGTCTGTTTTTAGCATTTCAAATACCTTAATTGAAGCTCCAACAATCGCAGGTGCCAATGAATTTGAAAATAAATAAGGTCTTGAGCGCTGACGTAGCATTTCGATTATTTCTTTTTTACCCGTGGTATAACCACCCATTGCGCCGCCAAGTGCTTTCCCGAGAGTACCAGTTATAATATCTATTCTCCCCATAACCCCTTTTTCTTCTAAGGTTCCTCTTCCTGTTTTTCCTATAAAACCGGCGGAATGGCATTCATCAATCATAACCAATGCATCATACTTATCGGCTAAGTCACATATTTTGTCTAATGGAGCCAAAACACCATCCATAGAAAAAACACCATCAGTTACAATTATTTTAAAGCGAGCACCATCTTTGTTTGCTTGTTGTAATTGAACTTCTAAATCAGCCATATCATTATTGGCATATCGATATCTCATGGCTTTGCATAAACGAACACCATCTATAATAGATGCATGATTCAAAGAGTCAGATATAATTGCATCTTCTGCAGAAAGTAGCGGCTCAAAAACACCACCGTTAGCATCAAAAGCAGCGGCATATAATATGGTGTCTTCTGTTTCATAGAAATCAGCTATAGTTTTTTCTAGGGTTTTATGGATATCTTGTGTTCCGCATATAAAACGTACAGAAGACATTCCGAACCCATGCGTGTCTAATGCATCTTTGGCTGCTTGGATTACTGCAGGATGTGATGATAGCCCTAAATAGTTATTGGCACAGAAATTAATTACTTCCTCGCCAGTACTTATTTTGATGACAGCATCTTGAGGAGAAGTAATTATCCGTTCTTTTTTGAATAATCCAGATGCTACAATGTTTTGTAATTCTTTTTCTAAATAATTTTTAATGTTACCGTACATGATTTGTTCTTTAAATAAATTCAGGAGTTATCTCGTTCGCTATGTAAACGATTATTTTATTTTTTATTTGATAATTCATTTCCTTTAGTGCAGCAGCATAAGATTCTATTTGATCTTTATAGGCGATGTTTCTTTTTCCAGTTTTATAATCTATAATCGTAGCTTGTTTTCCATCAAAAACAATACGATCGGGGCGTAAAATTATACCATTTTTTGTGATAATATCGACTTCGTTTTTAATATCCTTATCCTTCGCATAAAATTCTTTCAATTTCGGATGTTGAATAATTGCGAGAACTTTGGATTTTAATGATGGGACTTCATTTTTTTGTAAAGATCCAATTTGCACTAATTTTTCAAAACACGAATTAATATCATCTGTTGTACCTATCAAGCTTAAGATATGATGAATTGTGTTTCCTTTTATAATAGCAGCTTCAGCAGTAGTATCCCAAAGCATTCCAGATTTTGTCAGTATTTTGAAACTGGATCTTTCTTTATAGGAGTGTTGGTAATGAATTGGATATTGTTCATTTTCTGAGATATCAATTTTTGTGTTCATATCCAAAGAACCAAAAGTATAGTTTTGTTTATGATCTTCCCAAATACCAATGTTGGTTAAATAGTTTATAAAAAGACCGGAATAATAATCAGTTTTAGGTTTTTTGCTTTTACTATCTATTTCTTTCTTAGAAATGATAAACAAATTTTTTACGGCTCTAGTTAATGCTACATATAGTACATTAAAAGCATCTAGCTCTAATTTTTGTTGCTCATCTTCATATATAGAGGCGGCATAATCAGAATAGTTTACGACCTCTTTATTCTTGTTTATTAAAAGCTCACTAAAGCCATCAAAATCTTTTTCATTTACAGGCAACCACATTTTTGGCTTTATATCCTTATATATATGGCTGTTTGCAAATGGGAAGATTACAATAGGGAATTCTAATCCTTTTGATTTGTGAACCGTCATTATTTGCACGGCGTTCAAAGCCAAGGGAGCACTGATGCTTAATTTTTCTTTTTTCTTTTCCCAATACTCTAGAAACAGTGATGCACTCGTACCTTGCTTGTATTCAACATCTAAAACTTCATCTAGTAAATAGGTGAGGTAAGCATCCGAGTCTTCAATTAAATTAAAAGCTTTAATGGCTTGCTCGAAACCATCATAAACCGATGATTGTCTTAATTTTTCTATACTAAAACCAAATTCCTGTAGAAGATGTGTTTCTAGCTGATGAAGGTTATGATATATATAGGTATGTAGGTTTTCTGGATTTTTATTTAAGAAATACAGAATCGTATAAGCCGTATCTAAGTCTTCAGAATTTGTACTGTATTTTAATAGAGCTATCAAAAAATTTACCTTGGCATTACTCTTCAGTAATAAGGTTTCTGAAGATATAATAGGAATGTTATTTTGGCTTAAAAAATCGGCTAATAGAACGCCATTTTTTTTATCCCGAACTAAAATACAAATATCTTTTAAAGGGTGGTTTTTATCTAAAACTACATGAATGGTTTTTAAAACTTCATTGCAATACAATTCATTTTCATTTTTATGTTCTTCTTCTATAAAAGTAAGTTGTACAAACCCTCCTTTTTTGTTGTTATAGGTTTGTTTGTTACCTTCTTCAAAAAGTTTCTTATAAACAGTATTGTTTATGGATGGGCTAATAGCGGTAAAGAAGTTGTTATTAAATTTTATCACTTCATCATAGCTTCGATAATTAGCCGGCAAACTCTCAATATCTGGTTGTAAAACAAACGGATTTTTTTCTTGCTGTACAAGATCTAAAAACTGTTCTGCTTTACCACCTCTCCAGCGATAGATAGCTTGTTTAGCATCCCCAACTATAAGTAAAGAACCTTTACTTCCCTTTTCATCTTCACTTTCTAATGCATTACCTATTAACGGAATTAAATTGTTCCATTGTAGCTCAGAAGTATCTTGAAATTCATCAATAAAATAATGGCGATATTTTTCCCCTAATCGTTCATATATAAAAGGAACAGGTTGGTTTTTTATTTCTTTTGAAATAATACTATTAAAAGTAGCAAGGGGAATTTCATCACGCTCTAATTCCAAATTTTTTACTTCTTTTTGAAGTGCATTTAAAACAGTTAAAGGCACAATATTTTTGTACGCATTCTTGAGCATCGCTCTTCTATAGACGGCCTCTTTAATTTTTAAATAACCGCTAAGAATTTCGCTACAAACAGATGCGTCTGGAGTTGGTGATTTTGATAAAACTATTTTATTTTCTGATAAGTTTTCTTCTAGTTTATTTGCATATAACTTTAAAGGAATGAACTCTCCTGCACTGATTTTTTTAAAATGATTTGGCAGTGTTTCTCTTGGAAAGTCTTTGTCCGAATAGCCGGAAGTATAAATAAATTGCAAGGTTATTTTTGATACCTCAATTATGAATAGTTCTGTATTTGCAATATGTTCTTTAAGTAGCTTTTTTAAAGCATTAAAATCTGATAGTTTTTTTTGGGCTAAGGTTTCGAGAGCATTTTCATATTTTTCTTTAAACAAAAGCTCATTACCCATTTCAAAAATATCCCTTGTGATATCCCAACTTTTATCTTCATTTGCTTTTTCTAGCGCAAATGCGATTAAAACTTTTGTCAATTCAGAATCAGAACCAGCTTTATTAACCAAACGGTCTACAGCTTCACTCAATACAAGATTAGTATCTAAAATTACTTCGAAATTTTGAGGCAGCTTTAAATCTTTGGCAAAGGTTCTTATGAGTCTATGTGTAAATTTATCAATGGTTGAAATATCAAAAAAGGCATAATTATGAAGGATCTCTTTTAACGATATTTTTGCTCTTTGTTGAAGTGTAGTGCTATCAATATTGAGTTCTTTAGAAATGTCTAAGAACATAGGAGGAGCTTTTTTTAGATCTAACACATTGCCAAATTCATACAAGCTACTTATGATTCGATCTTTCATTTCATTTACAGCCTTATTCGTAAATGTGAGGGCTAAAATTTCTCTATAATTTGCTGCAGTTTTTTTAGAAAGAATAATTTTTAAATAGGCTTTAGCAAGGGTATAGGTCTTTCCAGAGCCTGCAGAAGCATTATATATATGATAAGTTGAGTTTTGCACCCGCTTTTTGCTTGCAAATTACGGAATCTTATACAGTTCTTAACAAATTATTAGTGTAATTAGTTTCTTAAAACATTAACTTTGTTAATCAACGATTTATTAATTAAAACATACTAATTATGGCATTTGAATTACCAAAATTACCATATGCATACGATGCACTGGAACCAAATATTGATGCTAGAACTATGGAGATTCACCATACTAAACATCACAACGGCTATACAACCAATTTAAATAATGCGATCTCTGGAACTAGTTTAGAAAATTCTTCTATTGAAGATATTTTGACAAACTTAGATATGAGCAATAATGCGGTAAGAAATAATGGAGGCGGATTTTATAACCACTCTTTATTTTGGGAAATCATGTCTCCAAATGGAGGAGGGAAGCCTTCTGGGGAATTAGCTAGCGCTATTGATGCTGCTTTTGGTTCTTATGATGCATTTAAAGATACTTTCTCTAAAGCTGCAGCAACTAGATTTGGTTCTGGTTGGGCTTGGCTTTGTGTACATAAAGGAGGAAAGGTAGAAGTTTGTTCAACTCCTAACCAAGATAACCCTTTAATGCCAAAAACAGGTTGTGAAGGTTTTCCAATTTTGGGATTAGATGTTTGGGAACATGCATATTACTTGAATTATCAGAATAGAAGACCAGATTATATCAATTCATTTTTCAATGTAATCAACTGGGATAAAGTTTCAGCTTTATATGCTGCAAATAAGTAGTTTAATTAGCATATAGCACTTCAAAAAGAAACCCGTTAGATTATGTTATGTCTAACGGGTTTCTTTTTTTAAAACAGAAAAGGGTGAAGAAATCTCCACCCTTTTCATCCCAAATCTTACCATAAACTTAACCTACTTATGCTATGGCAGTGCTAAGTTACTGGTATTGTGTGAAATATCAAAAGAATCAAATAGTTTTTATGACTTTAAAGGAATTTTTGTTAACACAGTTAATCGATAAAATCTGTTTTTAATGGATAATGTGTTGATTATCAGAAATGAAAAAGGCGGAGTTCAACTCCGCCTTTTTCCCCCAAATCTTACCATGAACTTAACCTACTTATGCTATGGTTCTTCAAAAGTAATGGTTGACTTAGAAACTTGAGAATGTTTTAGATGAAAGTCTCCTTAACAAGTTGAAATGCTCTTTTTGATATAATTAGTAGCTAACGGAGCTTACTTGAGGATTATGAAGTCATATTAAAAATAAAAAGGTAGAGCATAGCTCCACCTTTTTCCCCAAATCTTACCATGAACTTAACCTACTTATGCTATGGTTCTTCAAAAGTAATGGTAAACCTAAATGCATAACAATCTATTAGATGAATGTCAATAATTAAAGACAAACGGTAGCATTTGATACGTAGAATGTACTTTATGAGTATAAATGGTGTGGATGGTATAAAATAAAAAAGGCGGAGTCAGACTCCACCTTTTTCCCCAAATCTTACCATGAACTTAACCTACTTATGCTATGGCAAGTCTAAAATTACTCTTGCTGTCGACGAAAGGACTACAATTTCGTTAATCGACATATATTATCGACAAACTACATAATTTTGTGTATTTCATCGAATGATCTATATTAATACGCTCTTTCGTTTTTCCCTTCATAAAAGTTAATAAAGGCGCGATTTACTACTCTATTGCCGCCAGGTGTTGGATAGTCACCCGTAAAATACCAATCACCAAGATTATGTGGACATGCCTGATGCAGATTAGATATAGTTTGATAAATTATTTGAACTTGGGCCTTCATTTCTGGAGGACTCAATAGTTTTCCTATTTTTTCTGATATCTCCTCTGCGGTAAAAGGGGCGTAAAATTCTTTTACATAGTTGATAACATCTTTATCTTTTGAAGAAATTTGTGCTAAACATTTTTTATATATAGCATCAACAATATGCATAGTGTTATTGTCTTTATGCAAATCTAAAGCAGCTCTAAAAGCAATAAAATCTTCTAATTTAGCCATGTCTATGCCATAACAATCGGGATAACGAATTTGTGGAGCAGAAGAAACAACAACTATTTTCTTAGGTAATAATCTATCTAATATTTTAAGAATACTCTTTTTAAGAGTAGTACCCCTTACAATACTATCATCTATTATAACAAGGTTATCTCCAGGTTTTACAGAGCCATAAGATATGTCGTAAACGTGAGCCACTAGATCATCCCTTCCGCTATCTTGTGTAATGAATGTTCTAAGTTTAGCATCTTTAATAGCAACTTTTTCTATTCTAGGTCTAATATCTAGAATTTCATGAAGTTCTTCTTTAGTGATTTTTGAACCTATTGAAAGAATTTGTTCTTCTTTCTTCTTGTTCATATAGTTCTGTGCTTCTTTCACCATTCCAAAAAATGATGTTTCGGCGGTATTGGGAATATATGAAAAGACAGTATTCTTAATATCCTCATCGATAGCTTTAAGAATTTTAGGAAAAATAAGTTTACCTAGTTCTTTTCTTTCCTGATAAATTTCTTTATCACTACCTCTTGAAAAGTAGATGCGCTCAAAAGAACAAGCTTTACGTTCCGTTGGTTCAAGAATTTGTTTAATAGAGGTCTCGCCATTTTTTTTGATTAAAATAGCATGACCAGGGTCCAATTCTTTTACTTGATCAAACTGAACATTAAAAACAGTTTGTATTGCAGGTCGTTCAGAAGCAATGGCAACAACTTCATCATCTTGGTAGTAATACGTTGGTCTTATCCCAGCAGGATCACGAAGTACAAAAGCATCTCCATGTCCTAATAAACCGGCCATGGCATAACCACCATCCCAATTTTTTGCAGCTCTTCGTAATATTTTCGCAACATTTAATCGCTCCGCAATTAATGGAGAAGCTTCTTGTTTGTTAAAACCTTCTTTTTTAATTTGCTTATAAAGCTTAGCAACGGCATCGTCTAAGAAATGACCAATTTTCTCCATTACTGTTACCGTGTCAGCCATTTCTTTCGGGTGCTGACCTATATGTACTAAGTTATCAAATAGCTCATCAACATTAGTCATGTTAAAATTTCCAGCTACAATAATATTACGATGCATCCAGTTATTTTGTCTTAAAAACGGATGCACATTTTCAATGCTGTTTTTTCCAAAAGTACCATAGCGAACGTGGCCTAATAAAACTTCACCTATATAAGGAATATGCTTTTTTTGCAGTTCGGTATCTTTTTCATACTCTGGGTGCTCTTTAAAAGAAGTATTTATTCTGTCGTTTATTTGGGCGAATATATCTTGAATTGGTTGTTGAGCAATAGATCTAACTCTGCTCATATACCTTTCTCCTGGCGCCATATCTAATTTGATACTTGCAAAACCAGCCCCGTCTTGGCCTCGGTTATGCTGCTTTTCCATCATCAGGTACATTTTGTTTACCCCGTAAAAGGCGGTACCATATTTTTCTTGATAATATTCCAACGGCTTTAATAAACGTATTAAAGAAATTCCGCATTCGTGTTTAATGGCGTCACTCATTGTTTCTGTTGAGATATATTAAAAAAGCCCTGAATATTCAGGGCATTAGTTATTGTAATTCTATGTCAAATTGACTCAATTCTTTGAATTGATGCAATCTAGCGTTCACCTCTTGTTTTTCTAAGTTTTTCATGCGTTCTGTGCCAAATTTCTCTACACAGAAGGATGCTAAATTAGAACCATATATAATGGCATTTTTTAAATTATTAAATGAAATATTTTCAGTTTCAGCCAAATAGCCCGCAAATCCACCGGCAAAAGTATCGCCAGCACCTGTTGGGTCAAAAACTTCTTCTAAAGGTAGCGCCGGTGCAAAAAACACTTTGCTTTTATGAAACAATAAGGCACCATGCTCTCCTTTTTTGATCACTACATACTTAGGTCCCATTTCCTCAATCTTAGCAGCAGCTTTTACAAGTGAGTATTCACCAGTTAATTGGCGGGCCTCTTCATCATTAATGGTAATAACATCTATGTGTTTGATTACCTCTAACAATTCGTTTAAACTATTGTCCATCCAAAAATTCATAGTATCTAGTACTATTAATTTAGGTCGTTCAATCATCTGATTAATTACACTCAGTTGAACACTTGGGTGTAAATTCCCCAACATTACTACATCCGCATTTTTAAACGTCTCTGGAACTATAGGGTTAAAATCGGCTAATACATTGAGTTCAGTAGCTAAGGTGTCTCTTGAGTTTAGATCATTGTGGTATTTGCCCTTCCAATAAAATGTTTTGCCTCCTTTGACAATTTCTAAACCAGAAAGATCAATATTTTTACTAGAAAGTAAATCTAGATATTCTTTTGGCATATCATCTCCCACGATAGAAACAATTGCAGACTCTACATTAAATTGCGATGCAGCTAACCCTATATATGTAGCTGCTCCGCCTAAAATTTTATCGGTTTTTCCGAAAGGAGTTTCAATGGCATCAAAGGCTACTGTACCTACAATCAATAATTTACCCATTATGGTATGTAATTTTGTGCAAATATAAGGGTAACTTTTGAGGTTTGTAAAGTAGTTTTAAAAAAGATTGAACAGTTTTTATTTTGTTACAAACCCAACATCAACTTTTAAGTTATTTTCTTTGGAGGCAGCTACTGCTAGTTCATCACAACGTTCATTTTGTGGATGATTGTTGTGACCTTTGATCCATTTAAAAGAAACTTTGTGCTTTCTGTACTCTATTAAAAACAATTTCCATAAATCTGGATTTTTCTTGTTTTTAAAATTTGTTTTTTCCCATTTGATGTACCATTTTTTTTCAACAGTATCTACGACATATTTTGAATCTGTAAACACAGTAATAGCAACACCTTCTTTTTTTATCTTTTTAAGCGCTTCAATTACGGCAAGAAGTTCCATTCTATTATTGGTCGTATGTTTAAAACCGTCAGAGAATTCCTTTTTATAGGGTTTTCCTACCCATTCCATAACAATTCCGTATCCACCAGGACCAGGATTTCCTCTAGCAGCACCATCTGTATATATATGAACCTCTGAATTACTCATGCAATAAGGCGTCTATTACTTTAGGAAAATACTCATACTCTAATTGGTGAACCTTCTTAGCAATATCTTCTACGGAATCTTCAGGTGTTATTTTTGTTTTTATTTGCTTAATTATACCTCCTTCATCATAATTTTCGTTCACAAAATGAATTGTAATGCCTGTTTCTTTCTCTTTATTTTGTTTTATCGCATTATGAACATGCATTCCATACATTCCTTTGCCTCCGTATTTTGGCAAGAGTGCCGGATGAATATTTACAATTTTATTCGGGAAGGTTTTTATCATATTATCAGGTATTTTCCATAGAAAACCTGCAAGTATAATTAAGTCAGGATTGCATGTTTTTAAAAAGTCTAGAATACAATCAGTTTCATAGAAGGCTGTTTTGTTAAAGTATAATGCGCTGATTTTTAATTTATTACATCTTTCTAAAACTTTGGCATTGCTTTTGTTAGTAAGAACAGCGGCTATAGTAACCTCTGCATTGTCTTGAAAATACTGTGATATGTTTTCAACATTTGATCCAGAACCAGAAGCAAAAAGAACAATACGTTTCATGCGGTGTTTTGAGGTTATTGAAGAAGAATTATTTTGGGCTAAATTAACACTCTTGTATTTAATTTTCGTAAATTACAATACATTTTACCGACAAATAGTGTTATTAATCCAAAGTTTTTTATTTTTGCCATCAGTTAAATTTTTAAAACAAGAATAATTATGTCAGATATTGCATCAAGAGTAAAAGCTATCATCGTTGATAAATTGGGTGTAGATGAAAACGAGGTTGTTACCGAAGCAAGCTTTACTAACGACCTAGGAGCAGATTCATTAGATACTGTTGAATTAATAATGGAATTCGAAAAAGAGTTTGATATCCAAATTCCAGACGATCAAGCAGAGAATATTGCTACTGTTGGTCAAGCGATCAGTTATATAGAAGAAGCAAAGTAATTTTATGATATCTTAGATTTAAGATTATAAAATATCCATGTGGTAATTACTCTGCATGGATATTTTTTTTTAATTTACGCGCTACTTAAGACAATAAAATACTTAAATAAA